>PPYE01432371.1_pt1 | contig 199744 bp, 201 predicted proteins | sample 1559881 | NCBI WGS metagenome assembly PPYE01 (sample SAMN08240022, study PRJNA423297) | Human gut metagenome, whole genome shotgun sequencing project.
TAGAGAAGTTCAACCTCCTCATCAAGAAACTCACATGGCATTTTTGCACCTATCCAAATGATGTTCCAACCGTCCTGATTCACTATTTTCCGAACTCTTTCTCTGTCGTCTGCGTTCATGTGCTTGTCCTCCTTACTAGGACATGTCTAATTTGCCATGTCCCTATAAAAATTATTTGAAATAACTACGTTTCCTCTTTCCATAAACCGATCAACGTGTGCTTGCCATTCCTCTTTTGGCATAAAACGTTCTTCATGTATGATAGTAGAAACCCATTTGCCATTAATTTTTTCCAAAGCTATTTTTTTAGTTGCGACTATTTCTATTTCGCCGTTATCATGCTTTAGCTTTGAGTTTACGGTATAGATTTCACGTTTTCCCATTATGTATCACCTCGATTCATCTTATGAGGGAATATAAAATTGAGTGCTTGTTTTCAAGCGGACTTTCTTTATTCCCGCCGCCTGACAAAGAATTTATGCGCGAAGAACGAATTAAAAAGTTTTTAATTCCTGTCATAGTTTCAGCGGTAACCAGTCTATTAATAGACGGCATACGAGCGTTGTTGCCACTGATATTACAATGATCGGCCAACACTCCTTTAAAAATTGCTTCATGTCCTCACAACGCTTCCTTATGGCTATTTTTTTGCTTTAGCTATTGAGTTCTGGCAAAAGATTCCCTATAATTTGTTTAAGCCGTAAAGGTAATTGAAAGGAGCGTGGTCGGATTGACCAAACTTTTGAGATTGCCGGTTCCCAAATCGCCGGATCGCAGATGCTAAGGCTATTATTGAGCAGTACCATTCTGCTTAAGTGATGCGGATTTTGACAGAAACCGTGTGGTAAAAGTGCGGTCCTGTTTGGTATGTAGTACATCGGGGGCCGTAACCTCGTTACAGTAATAACGACAGTGCTACGCTACACAGCGCCCAAACAGGTGCAAAAGTTTTGGGTAAACAAAAATGGGGAAAGCCGTCTGTGAAACCACCACAGGCGGTTTTTTCTTTTACCAGAATTCAATAGCTAAAGCTGGTTCATGGGTTATCCCACTTCCTTTCTTAGTGATTTTGAGTGTTGCGTTTAAAGCACAACTTTGTATCTTTTTAAGATACTTTTGAGGTAAAAAATATGTTGCTTACATCTCGATTACTAAGACGATATCTATTTTTAATAAAGCAAATTTCGCCTTGAGTAAATTCAGCGCCATTTGATTCATTAATCTTGGCATTAAGCCTTGATAAGCTGATACCCATAGCTCTTGCTAAATTAAACTGCGTCTTATCGTAACGTACAATAAATGACTTTAACAAAGCCTTATTCAATGTAATCACCTGCTTTCTGTTTGTGTCTTTTTAAGATACTTAAAGTTTACCACTCTTCATGTGTCTTGTCAAGATATTTTTCTTGATTTTTTCAAAAAAAGTGATATAATTAAAATACGGTTATAATAGGGGGTGATATATTGACCACTGGAGAAAAAATTAAACAATTACGCATAGCCTTAGGAATGTCCCAGGAAGAACTCGGGAAAATTGTGGGAGTAAAGAAAGCGGCTATATACAAATATGAGAATGGCCTTGTTGTTAACTTAAAACGCTCTACCATTGAAAAATTGGCTTCGGCTTTAGGAACCACCCCTATGTATTTATTAAACTTAGAAGAAAAACCCACCGCTGATGATAGCGATGGGTTATCCAAAGAGGAAATAGAATTGCTTAAATCTCTTTCAAAAGCAGATCGAGATATCGTTTTCTCTGTTGCTCGTCAGATGAAGCAGAGAGAAAATGAACCAAATCAATAAGTTGCTTTTTATGTTTTTGATTAAGAGTACCGATTAATTGGATTTCATCGTACTCCTCATCAGAGGGGCCAAAGACCACACTCGATTCGCTTTTAAGATCTGCCGTATTCGTTTTAGTATTCTGTTTCAATATGTAGCATATTTGGAAAATATGTCAACATTTAGGAGGATAATTATGACACCCAAAAAGAAAAAAACTGCTATCATTATCATTACTATCGTGGCCGCACTAGTTATAATTTACATAATTGCGGTTCTCACAGGAAATACTAAGCAACCGATTTCGGAGAGTTCGTCCAACACTTCTAGTACCACGACAGAAGAAAGCGAGGGCGGATTAATAAAAAAGACGGAAATTATTTGGAAAGATGAAGAGGGATATGGCATAGTAAATTTCTATTTAGATGGTACAAAGACAAAGGAATCTATTTTATCAAATTACTATACGGAAATAAAAGACTATATTACATCGATGGATACAAGTAAATTAGAGGACTATGAATACATTGAATTTGTAGGGAATGTTGTCAGAGATGATAAAATTGAATGTACTATACGAGGAAATCTTTCAAGTGGTTATATTACATCGAATCAAGTAATATCAACTGTTGACTTAGAAAAAAATATTACCGATTTATTTATTCCGGAACCTCTGAAATAGAATAATAAATAATTCCTATATAAAAAATCCCCCACCGGTTGCAATCGGTGGGGGAAACTTAAGTTTTATTTTTACCTGGAGGTGCTCAGAAATGGAAAACTTAAAAATAGCGGCGGCTTACATTCGAGTGAGTACCCACGATCAGGAGGAATACAGCCCGGAAAGTCAAATTAAGTTAATCCGAGATTACGCAAAAAATAACGGCTTTATCTTGCCGGAAGAATTTATTTTCCGAGATGATGGTATCAGTGGCAGAAGAGCGGATATAAGGCCGGAATTCCAACGAATGATTTCTAAGGCTAAAGAAACCCCAGCGCCGTTTCAAGTTATACTGGTTTGGAAGTACAGCCGTTTTGCAAGAAATCAAGAGGAAAGTATTGTATACAAAGCGCTTCTAAAAAAAGAAAATAAAATTGATGTGGTTAGCATTTCGGAGCCGCTGGTTGAGGGGCCGTTCGGTTCTTTAATTGAGCGGATTATTGAATGGACAGACGAATATTATTCTATTCGGCTTTCCGGAGAAGTGAAGCGTGGTATGACCGAAAAAGCGAGCAGGGGAGAGCCGGTCAGTATACCAGCTTTTGGATATGATATAAAAAACAAACAATATATTCCAAATGAAAAAGAAGCTCCCTTCGTGCAAATGATTTTCGATGATTTTATTAGCGGTATGGGAACTCGTGAAATCGCTATAAAACTAAATACAATGGAAGTTAGGACACATAGGGGAAACTTCTTTGAAAACCGAAACATAGATTATATTTTGAATAACCCAGTATATATTGGAAAAATACGTTGGACCCCTACTGGTAGAATGAAACGAAATTATGATTTAGAGGATAGTATGATCGTTGATGGAGAACATCAACCGCTTATCTCAAACGAAACATGGGAGCAGGCACAGGCACTGTTAAAAAAGCGAAAAAAAATGTACGCGAAGTATGCGAGAAAATCAAATCCGAAAAAGCCGTTTATGCTCCAGGGAATAGTAAGATGCAGTAACTGTGGAAGCACTCTTTGTATGGGTGTTTCCGGTTCATTACAATGTCATTCCTATGCACATGGGCAATGTAATAAATCTCATAGTATTACTTTGAACAAAATTAATACTCTGGTGATCTCGGCGTTAGAGACAGATTTAGAATCCGGCGATATTACGTTGATTAAAAAGAGCGGATCCCGAGAGAATCAACAAGAATTTATTAAACGTCAAATTCAAGCGGAAAAAATTAAGCTGCGCCGTGTTAAAGAAGCCTATGAAAACGGAGTGGACACCTTGGAGGAATATAAATCGAATAAGCAGAAAATCATGGAGCGTTTAGGGGAATTACAAGCAAAACAAGAGCCAGTACAGGATTTAGAAAAAGAGAAAAAAGAATTCTGTATGAAACATAAAGAGGCCCCGGCTTATCTTCAAAACGCTAGTATTTCCATAGAGGATAAGAACCATTATATCCGCACTTTTATAGATCATATTGTTTTTAATAGAGCGAGCGGTACAGTAGACGTTATTTATTATAATTAAATATTATATCTAAAATATGTATGGCGGGCCTGACGGCGAATTAGGAGCTTCTTTAAGATATTTGAGCCAACGATATTCTATGCCTTATCCGGAATTAAAAGCGATTCTGACCGATATAGGCAGTGAGGAGTTGAATCACTTAGAGATGGTAGGGACTATTGTATATCAGCTTACTAGAAATCTTTCTGAGGAAGAAATCAAAAAGTCGGGATTTGACACCTACTTTGTCGATCATACTACCGGTGTTTATCCTGCCGACGCCAATGGAATGCCTTGGTCTGCCGCTACCATTCAGGTAACCGGTGACACCATTACCGATCTTCATGAAGACATGGCGGCAGAACAAAAAGCCCGAACCACCTATGATAATATTCTCCGTTTCTGTGATGACCCAGACGTCAAGGATCCGATCCGATTCCTGAGGGAGCGCGAGATTGTTCACTATCAACGGTTTGGGGAAGCAAAACGCGGAACAGAAAGGTCATTTAAATTTTTCTTGGAGCGCTTTTCGTTACATAAAAGCCAGTAATCCCACGGTATTCCGTGGGATTACTGGCTTTAGAGAGTAGTATATTATTAGCTTATTGCAGGCTTTGGTTCAAGCTTCGTCATCGTCCTGCAAGGCGTAATAACCTTCCGCACCGGTACGGACCTTAATGACGTTTTCCACATCATAAATAAAGATTTTTCCATCGCCGATATTACCGGTGTAAAGGACCTTTCTGGCGGTATCTACAACCGTTTGGACAGGAACCTTACTCACCACAATCTCCAGCTTGATTTTAGGCAGCAGGACTATATCATCCAGCTTAACGCCGCGGTAATACCGGGTGTTTCCTTTCTGGACACCGCAGCCCATTACATGGATTACCGTCATACCTGTTACACCAATGGCGTTCATTGCATCTTTCAACTCAATGAACTTATCCTGATTAAACAGAATTACAACCTTAGTAAGCTTGGCGCCAGTTTCTGTGGAAGCGGGTGTACCGGATTCAGAAACGGGATAATGCTTTACTTCCACTGCTTTTTCCATAGAAGCAGCGGGGGAAGCTGTGGATTTTCCTGTGAGGATCTCAGGCGGCATAGGCATGAAGTCTGCATAAGAACTGGTGAGGTTATGCTCTGTAACATCTAAGCCGCGGACCTCTTCCTCACGGCTGGCGCGAAGTCCAATAGTATGCTTGATCACCTGAAATACAATGGTCATGGTTATTCCAACCCATGCGATTACAGAAACCACACCGATTAGCTGAGTTAACAGAAAGCTTGCGTCTCCTCCATAAAACAGGCCCAAGGGAGTTCCCGCGTCGTCTGTGAGATAAACCGCGAAAAGTCCGGTGAGAATCGTGCCGACAGCACCGCAGAAGCCGTGTACGCCAATCGCGCCTACCGGATCGTCAATCCTCAGAACCTTGTCGACAAATTCGATTCCGAAAACCACGACGAAAGAGGCGATTAGGCCGATGAAGAAGGCACCCACAGGATTGACGGCATCGCAGCCGGCGGTAATAGCAACAAGGCCGGCTAAAGCGCCGTTTAAGGTCATAGAGACATCCGGCTTTCCATAGCGGATCCAAGTGATGATCATGGTAGCCACTGTGGAAACAGCGGCGGCCAGATTGGTGGTAACGAAGATGCTGCCGGCAGAAAAAATGGTGTCGTCGCCGGTCATCGATACTGTAGAACCACCGTTAAAACCAAACCAGCAGAACCATAAAATGAATACGCCTAAGGCGCCCAAGGTTAAACTGTGACCGGGAATTGCTCTGGGCTTGCCGTTTTTGTCGTACTTCCCGATACGAGGGCCAAGAATCTTGGCGCCTACCAATGCTGCGACACCGCCTACCATATGTACCGCCGTAGAGCCGGCGAAATCATGGAAGCCCATCTGAGCCAGCCATCCGCCGCCCCAAATCCAGTGTCCGGAAATCGGGTATATGACGAGACTGATTGCGGCGCTGTAAATGCAATAAGCCGCGAATTTAGTTCTTTCCGCCATAGCGCCTGAGACAATCGTAGCGGCGGTGGCGCAAAATACTGTTTGAAAAATTAGAAATGCGGGAAGCGGAACGCCGTCCGGCAGAATCGAAGAATAGTCCCCTTGTACCAAAGGATCGAACCCTCCGATCAGCGCCCCCGCTCCGCCAAACATCAGGCCGAAGCCTAAAAGCCAGAACAGCGGCGTTCCGATGGCAAAGTCCATTAGGTTTTTCATAATAATGTTACCGGCGTTCTTTGCTCGGGTGAACCCGGTTTCCACCATCGCGAAACCGGCCTGCATAAAGAACACCAATGCCGCGCCGACTAATACCCATATGGTATTTACAGCAGAAAATCCATCCATGTCGTTTCCTCCTTTTTTGCTTAGAAATTTTCCGGGATGTCTTTCATCTATATAAAAAAGGCGCATGCTTTGCTGTCAGGATCAGCAAAGCACACGCCTTTGTGCGCTTTATTTAATTTGTGGCAAAGCCTATCTGAAAACCTTCCAACCGTTTGGCTGCTTCCCCACTATTATAAGGCGGGAGGTTCTTGACCAGAAATGTTTTTCCGCTTTAGAGGTGAAATGTGATAGAAACAAGAAAGGCGCCGCGAGTTCTTACTCGCGGCGCCTTTGCCTTTGCATGTATGCATTATAAGCCTCCGTGCCTTATTTGTCAATGGCTTTTATGAAAAATTTTTAAATATTTGCAGGAAAATATTTTTAAAAATCTATATTACAATGAGTTTGCTAAAATTTAAATGAATTTCAGCTTAAAAACGAAAGATATATATAAAATCCTGCAAAATCTGTTCGGGAATTGCAGGGCATACCGTACAAGCATTTCTTCATAAAATGACAAAGGAAGAAAAATGGGGAGGCTGGTGAAATGAGGATAGAATATGTCCAGACGCTGTTTGGACGTCATTTTCTCATAGGCGAGACGAGTCCGGATTTACTTCCTGAGGAAAGGAAGAAGCGGATTTTCCGAACGCAGAAACAACTGTCCGCTCTGTCTGCTGGAAAACTCCAAAGGGGGAAAAAAGCTTGTACGGATTGTACGCAAGGCAGTCGGTAGAAAAACAGGACAGCATTTCTGTGGAAAGTCAGCTGGAATTCTGCCGGTTTGAAATTAAAGGGCAGGCATTCCGTACATATATCGACCGAGGCTTCAGCGGAAAAGATACTCGAAGGCCTGGCTTCGAAGCATTGATGGAGGATATCCGCAGGGGAGAAATCCAAGCGGTCGTAGTGTATAAGCTGGATAGGATCAGCCGTTCCATCGTTGATTTTTCCAATATGATGGAAGTTTTTCAAAGCTATGGCGTAAGTTTTATTTCATCTACGGAAAAATTTGACACCTCGACACCAATCGGGAGAGCTATGCTGAATTTATGTGCGGTGTTTGCTCAGCTGGAACGGGAAACCATACAAAAGAGAGTCAGCGACGCCTATCGATCCCGAAGTCAAAAGGGATTTTATATGGGAGGGAGAGTGCCCTTTGGCTTCCGTGTGGAGCAAATCAAAATGGATGGGATATCCACAAGCCGGTATCAGCCTGTGAAGGAAGAAATCCGCTGGGTAAAGGAAATGTTTTCGTTTTACGCCCAACAGGAGGCCAGCTTGGGAGAACTGGCACAGTACCTAAAGGAATTGGGAGCGGTAAACCGTCAAGGAAAGGCTTTTTGTCCGGCTAGGCTGGGGGAGCTCATTCGGAATCCGGTTTACGTCAAGGCGGACGGGAAGGTTTATCAATTTTTTCGCGATCGGGGCGTTCGCCTTCTAGATCCGCCTGGATGGTATACAGGAGAAAGAGGATGCTATCTGTACCAAGAGGAAAAGGGCTCTAAAGCGGCTCTGACGGGATGCCTAGTGGTGCTGGCGCCTCACAGGGGAATTGTTGATTCCGACACTTGGCTTGCCTGCCGAAGAAAATGTCTGGAGCACCGACGGGCCGGGCCTAAGGGAACGGAAAAGAGTTCCTGGCTTGTAGGGAAGGTTGTGTGCGGCATTTGCGGCAGCAGTCTGGCGGTGAGGAAAAAAGGGGAGGGAGGAACCCGGTATTTTGTTTGCGGCGGCAGAATCCGGCATAACGGATGCGAGGGACTAGGGACTATTCGAGCTCGGGAGCTGGAGGAGTTTATTTATCAAAGAATCGTGGAGAAGCTGAGAAGGACTCCGGCGGTGTCCGCAGAAGACGCCGGAAGGAAGGAGGCGGATAATAGAATCCTTTTGCAAAAATTAGAGCTGGAACGCCAGATTGAAGAGCTAACCAGCCAGGCTGCCGGCGCGGGCAAAGCGCTGATGGGTTATTTAAGCCAAAAGGCCGAGGAGCTGGAGAGGAAAAAATACAGCCTGGAAAAAAACTTGGAGCATAAAACAACCTTAAAGAGAGGAAAAACACCCCAAAGCCTTGCGGAGGCTTTAACGGTTTGGAATAAATTCTCCAATCAGGAGAAAAGCTTAGTAGCGGATAGCGTGATAGAAAAGATAACGATTTTCAAGGACAAGGCCGAGCTTTCCTGGCGGTACTGATTTTTAAATACCCCAAAGCATATTAAAAGCCATGGCGGCGAGAAAAAAGCGCTGCTTTGCGTTTCGAAAAGAGGATAGCCTGACTGGAATGCGGAAAGAAACGGCTGCCGTCCAGGAACGAGAATCTCATTGATTTATCTTACGGCTGTTAAAATATCAAAATTCTCAAAGAAGGTGGAAAACAATCCGTCCCCTATTTTTTCTTCTGTGATGGAAATCCGATAAGGGAAGCCTAAATCGCCAATTACCTTTTCCTTATACGGTTTGGGGAAGGATTGCGGATAGCCACCGACCGCCTAGACAGTAAAAACTTCTATGCTTTCAACCCTGGTTTTGATAAAAACTGCAAGAAAAAATAAAGAAATCATTAAAATTAATAATTTCGTAAGAACTTAAAATTTTAACCAAGAATAGAGGATGATAAGAATCATCCTCTATTTGTTTTTTCCAAAAAAGATGAATAAAAATTGAATATTTTTCAAATGTACTGAAAACAATTTGATAAGAGGCTTTCTTAAGCGGGTATGGTCAAATATCACAAAGATTGAATTTGCTTTTTGTTTGATGTATAATTGGAAACCGAGATTGATAAAAAAGAAAGGAGTGATTGGCGGTTGTCTGCTGCCTTAAAAGGTACGGCGAGGAAATTTTTATGGGATCACAGTGCGTTTCGCTGCTGCTATTTTCTGTCTTTGTTTTTAAGCTCTCTTTGCTTTGTTGAATTAGGTTTCCAGATTTTGACCGGCGTGACTATGGTGTGGTCGGTTTTAATTCTAATCGATATATTCCGCCGCCTTTACCCCAGAAAGAATTTAAAGTATTTCGGACTGCTCTGCGCGTTTGTTGCCTGCGGCTTGGCAACCGCTCTCCTTCATGCGGAGGATAACCTGGTTACCAATCTGGTGATGATGTATCATGTGGCGGTGTGCTTTTTCATTGTCTACGGAATGCATTCGGAGCGGGATAAGGAAAAGGTGCGCCGGGAAATGTTTTTTATGGCGAAAATCCTGGCGTTCCTCATTACGGTATTCGCCGCGGCGGGCCTCTTAGCGGCGTTTCTTTTCACTAGGGTAAAGGCGTTTTCCTATTGCATCGGTTTGATGGATAACCGTTTTACCGGCCTTTATACCAATCCTAATATCGCGGCCTATGTCAGCGTGGTGGGGCTTGTGTGCATCCACCTGATGTATGGAAAAAGCCGGGGCGGCGCTGAGAAAAGAGAACTGCCCAGATGGTTTTTAAATCTTGGAATTGCCGTCAATGTATTAACAGTGCTCCTGTCCGACTCCAACGCCTCGATGGTGTTCCTGCTGGTATACGGCACGGCCTTTTTGTTCACCCGGATGTACCGGAAAAATGGGTTTTCCAAAGGAAAAATCCTGGTGAGGAAAACCGTTTTGGTCCTGCTGGTTGCCCTGACGGCTTCCGTCGGATGCTTTGCCTTGAGGGAGGTCAGCCAGTATGGCATGGCGCAGGCGATCAATGCGCTGCATAAAAGCGGTACCACAGTGGTTACCTCTGACGCGGCCACATCGGCTTCTGAGGTGCTGGTGACCATCGGAAGAGACGGCAATTATGAGCTTTCCAGCGGACGGCTGGATTCCTTGCAGAAAGCTATGGTGCTTTATCAAAAGAATCCGATCATGGGAATCGGCAAGGGCAATATTCTGGAATACGGCAACCGCTATTTGGCAAGAGGGTTTCAGTTTTTTGACCTGCATAACGGCTACCTGACCATTCTGATTTCCTGCGGCACGGTAGGCTTAGGGCTTTTCCTGGCTTTTGCCGTGCTGGCCGCCAGAAAAGTGATGAAGGCCGTATTCCGCAGATATTCTCAGCGGGGCGAGCGGGAGCTGGTCATCCTTTTCTGTTCTCTGTGCGCTTACGCGGTATACGCGTTATTCGAGCGGGCGCTGCTGTTCGATATCACCTTTATGGTGGTTTCCTTCTGGATGCTGTTCGGCTACACGATGAACGAAACCTTGATCGAGGAACCGTTCCTATGTCCGGTTACTGTCCGCAGCAGGGTGAAAAAGGCAAAAGAGCCCGTGGGTGCGCTGCCGGCCTTGACACGCCGCACAGGGAATGATATAATCTAAATAAATTTAATAGCTGTCTTCGGGGCGGGGTGAAAGTCCCCACCGGCGGTAACCCTTTCAAACATGGGAAGCCCGCGAGCTGCTTGCTGATCTGGTGAGATTCCAGAGCCGACGGTATAGTCCGGATGGAAGAAGAAAAGAAGCGTTTGCTTTTTGCGCGTCCCGGATTTTTCCGGGACGCTTTTTCGTTTCAGTGGACAGCGCGAAAGGAAAGATGCTTTCATGAAACAATCGTCAAAAACCATCCGCTTGGCTCAAATGGCCATGCTGGCCGCGATTTCCGTGATTCTGGTGGCGTTTGTCAGGATTCCGCTGGTTCCGGCGGCGCCCTTCTTGGTGTACGATATGGCGGACGCCCCCGTTTTGATCGGAACCCTCCTGTTCGGCCCTGTCCCTGGTATGACCATTCTGCTGGTGGTATCGGTTATCCAGGCGTTTTTGTTTTCCTCCGACGGCTGGGTCGGCCTGTTGATGCACTTTGTAGCCTCCGGCGCCTTGGTGGTGCTTACCGGCTGGCTGTACCATCGAAAAAAACGGATGAAGGATGCGGTGGTTGGTATGGCGCTGGGCACCTTGGCTATGACGCTGATTATGATTCCTATGAACTATATTTTTACGGTTCATGTTTATGGTACCCCAAAAGATGTGGTGGATGCCATTATGCTGCCGGGAATTATCCCCTTTAACCTGATCAAGGGCGGGGCCAACAGCCTGCTGGCTGGAATCCTGTTTAAACTGCTTTCCCCGTTTGTAAACCGGCATAAGACCATGCTTGGCCAACCGTAAAAATAGATCAAATCCTCTAAATTTCGGGAAAAATTTTCTAGCAGGTTTTCTCTTTACATTTTCATAATCTGTGATAAACTAAAATTACAACAGAATAAACCCTTATCAAGAGAGGCGGAGGGAACAGACCCTGTGATGCCCGGCAACCTGCGGTTTGCAAGGTGCCAATTTCTGCGGGAAAACCGGAAGATGAGGTTAAGTGAAAACGAGCCGTCCGGAATTTCCGGGCGGCTTTTTTTGCGGAATGAGCGAAAGACAACCGGACTGGCAGAGGGGATAAGGCAAATAATAGTTAGGAGGAAGGAACGAATGGCAAAGAAATTATTTACGTCTGAATCGGTAACAGAGGGACATCCGGATAAGGTGTGCGACCAGATTTCCGACGCGGTGCTGGACGCGATTTTTGAACAGGATCCTCAGGCACATGTGGCCTGCGAGGTAACCGCGACCACCGGAATGATTCATGTAATGGGAGAGATATCAACCACCTGTTATGTGGATATTCCCGCAGTGACCCGGGAAGTGGTGAAAAGTATTGGCTACGATGATCCCGCATGCGGCTTTGACGGCAATACCTGCGCGGTGCTGACCTCTATTGACGCCCAGTCTCCGGATATCGCGATGGGCGTCAACGAGTCCTTAGAGGTAAAGGAGGGAGCCGGAGACGCTGATGACCAGATCGGCGCCGGGGACCAGGGAATGATGTTTGGCTATGCCTGCGACGAAACCCCGGAGCTGATGCCCTTGCCGATCTCCCTGGCCCATAAGCTTTCCAAGCAGCTTGCCAAGGTGCGGAAAGAAGGGAGCCTGACTTACCTGCGGCCGGATGGCAAAAGCCAGGTCACAGTGGAATATGACGGCGATGACCGCCCGGTTCGTGTGGAAGCGGTGGTGGTTTCCACCCAGCACGACAGCGGCGTGAACCTGGAACGAATTCGTGAGGATATCCAGCGCGAGGTTATCCGTCCGATAATCCCGGAGGAGCTGATGGATCAGGATACCAAGATCTACGTCAACCCGACCGGACGGTTTGTAGTGGGCGGACCGGTAGGTGACAGCGGCCTGACAGGCAGAAAGATTATCGTCGATACCTATGGCGGATACTCTCGGCACGGCGGCGGGGCGTTTTCCGGCAAAGATCCTACTAAGGTAGACCGCAGCGCAGCCTACGCGGCCCGGTGGGTAGCGAAAAACGTGGTCGGCGCCGGGCTGGCGAGAAAATGCGAGCTGCAGCTGGCCTACGCGATCGGCGTGGCTCGGCCGGTGTCGGTGCGGGTGGATACCTTCGGTACCGGCAAGCTTGACGACCAGCTTCTTGCGAAGGCCATTCAAAAAGTGTTCGATCTGCGTCCGGCGGCGATTATCCGAGCGCTGAAGCTGAGACAGCCGATCTATCGGAGCCTTGCGGCTTACGGTCACATGGGCCGGGAGGATCTGGGCGTAGAATGGGAAAAACTGAATCGGGTAGATGAGCTGAAAGCGGAAGCGGCTAAGCTGGCGTAAACAGAAAGAAATCCGGGATTTGGGGCTCTTGAATCCCGGATTTTTTATTTGAGACGAGACAGCCAGACTGTGGCGGTTCTATAAAAGCAGAGGGCATGAAACGTTGAAAGCAAGGAATTAGAAAGGCGCTCCTTTAACGGTAACTGGCGCTGTAAAGCGGCGGCTGGTTTGCGGCCGGACCGCGTCAAAGCCAATGCGGGCGCTGCAAAATCAGGAATAGGGAAGGCTTACTAGTAATGAGCCTGAACAGGCCGGTGTAGGGTATTATGCGTTGGCCGGCCAAGCAGATACGCCGCAGCAGAAACCGTCTCGTAAAAATGTACCTGCTGGATCAATGAATGCTTAGCGTTAAATCGGGAAGGGGCTGCGGCCTTTTCACGCTTTAACCAAGCGGCTGGGAAAGCTGCGGCGATCGAAACCAATCGCACCCATAGATCTATTCAAGCGGTATGCTTATATTAGGATGGCTTTTTAGAGTGCAATGTGTGATTCAGAGCCCTATGGATAGGATAAGCGATACTGAAATAGCAGCGAAAAGGGCGGCGGTAATCTCCGCCTTTTTATATTTGAGCGTTCTGAGAGGAAAAACGCGCTAAGATTATGTCACAGGATAAGCCCCGAGAGAATAAGATAGCGTGAGGTGATAGGAATGCTTGAAACAATTTCTGCCATAATCTGCGTGCTGTTTATCATTATCGGGTTAGTGGAAGTCTTTCGAAGTATTGTTTTGTTTGTTCTCCGGCCGAAGGGAGAGGATACCGCTATGACCATTGTTCCCATTTGCGGGCATAATGAAGAGGCCGAATATCTTTTGAGAAGCGCCGCCGCCAGAGTGAAGTGGGCTGACAACGGCAGAGAGCGCCGGGTCATCTGCTTGGATTGCGGCATGGATTTGGAAACTAGGATGATCTGCGAAAAGTTGGTTCATTCCTATGGGTTTATGGAGCTCTGTACGATGGAAGAGCTTCAAGGCATGCTGCGCGATCAGTGCTTCTAGCCGGCCCGGTCTTTTGGCAGGGGGCCGGCTCTTTGTTCCAATTTCTGCCGTGCGGCAGGCAGTTCATTTTCTCTGTTTAAATGGTAAAGTGCTTTTTGGCAATGCTAAAATTTAAAGATAACGACTGGAAACAGGAAGGCTGCGGCCTGTGGCCTGCGGCGGAGAGGACGGCTGGAAGGATAAGGTTTCTTTTTCATGAAGTAAGCCGCAGGCTTCCATGGGAAAGCAGCCAGAGCGCGGAGAAAAAAGTCCCTGCGCGGCTTAAGGGCTCCAGCTAAGGAGGCTCCTGAGTTCGAGAAGGTACGCCGTATTTTCTGTTAAGCCCTATGCGGCGGGGCGTTTTTGTGTTATCATAAGGGTACAAAAACGTAAGACGGTGAAAGCCGGTGTCCAGCGGCTGAAAAGGGCCTGTAATACAATAAGAGGTTTTTCAGCTTTTAAAACGGCTTTGCTGATTTGACGTTAAAGACCACTGTATAGAAAAGGCAGACGTAAAACGGGGATGAGGCAATGGGTGAAAATCAGTTGTTGGAGCTGACCGGCTCGGTGGAGCAGGTGATCTACCGCAATGAGAAAAACGGATATACAGTGCTTTCCCTTTTGGCCGGAGACGGCGAGGTAACGGCGGTAGGCACTTTGCCTTGGGTAAACGCAGGGGAGACTTTGCGCTTGGTAGGCGAGTGGAAAACCCACCCGAATTTCGGCACACAGTTCGCCGCAGTGGCCTGCGAACGGTTCCAGCCGGCTGGAGAAGGGGCGATCCTGCGCTATTTGTCATCCGGCGCCGTGAAGGGGATCGGCCCGGTCATGGCCGCAAGGCTGGTAGATGCCTTCGGTGATCAAACCCTTGAGGTTTTAGAGAACCATCCCGAGCGGCTGGCCTCAGTCAAGGGAATTTCCAAGGCAAAAGCCCAGCAGATCGCTTCAGAGCTTCATAATCTTTCCGGAATCCAGGAGGTCATGTCCTATTTAGGAGCTTTTGGCATTTCGCCGGAGGAAGCGCTGCAAATTTGGAAGGTGTGGGGAGACGCGGCGGTAGAGATGATCCGTATGGATCCCTATGTCCTTTGCCGGGAGCCGGTTTCCATTGACTTTGAGCGGGTGGATGCGATTGCTGCCTCTCTGGAACGGCCGCACGATGAAAGGGGGCGGATTCGGGCGGGAATCTCCTATGTGCTGCTGCACAACATGAACAACGGGCATACCTGTCTGCCCAAGGATCGCTTGCTGCCTGCCGCCGCCAGCTATCTGGAAATCGAGGAAGAACTGGCGGATGAAATCCTATATGAGATGATCCAGGACTTGACGCTGGAGCTGGATTTAATCAACGGCAGAGAGTTTATTTTTACGCCGAAAATGCATCAATGCGAGATCTATATCGCGGCCAGAATGCTGATGATGCTGAATTTTCCCGCCCAGAGCATCACCGGTGTGGAGGAAGCGGTGGCCGCCATTGAGGCGCAAAGCGGGATACAATACGCCCAGCAGCAGAAACAAGCAATCACAGAAGCGCTTTCTAAGGGAATGCTGATCCTGACCGGAGGCCCGGGCACGGGAAAGACGACTACTCTGAACGGCATTTTAAATATTTTAGAACAAAATGGGGAACGGGTGTATTTAGCCGCTCCCACGGGGCGAGCTGCCCAGCGGATGTCGGAGGTGACCCGGCGGGAGGCCAAAACGATTCACAGGCTGCTGGAGGTGGAATGGGATCCACAGGACAGGCCGGTGTTTACCCGCAACGAGAAAAATATGCTGGATTGCGATACCTTGATTCTGGACGAGCTCTCTATGGTGGACAACGCCTTGTTCGAGGGGGTTCTGCGGGCTCTTCCTCTGGGCTGCCGTTTGATTTTAGTAGGAGATACAGACCAGCTTCCCTCTGTCGGCCCAGGAAACGTATTAGGGGATCTTATCGCTTCGGGGCTGCTGCCAGTGGTACAGCTGACAGAGATTTTCCGCCAGTCCATGCAAAGCCTGATCGTCACCAACGCTCATCAGATCGTCCAGGGACAGATGCCGGAGCTTGGGAGAAAGGACGGCGACTTTTTCTTTTTGCCGAACCAGGATCCCGTTTCTATCCGGGATACCATCGTGGATTTATGCCTGCGCCGGCTACCGGCCTCCTACGGCTATTCTCCGGTGTTTGATATCCAGGTGCTGTCTCCCGGCAGAAAAGGGGAATTAGGGACGATTGCTCTGAATCAGTCGCTGCAGTCGGCGGTCAATCCTCCGGAAAAGGGGATAAAAAAAGAGATTACCGTCAATGGTGTGCTGCTCCGGGAGGGCGACAAGGTGATGCAGGTGAAAAATAATTATAATATTCCCTGGGAAAAGGATGACGGCACCTTAGGGGAAGGCGTGTACAACGGCGACGTAGGAATTTTGCTGGAGGTAGACCGGACCGGTAGCGCCGCCGTACGGTATGACGACAAGGTGGCCGCTTATGATTTGGAAAGCATCGGGGATCTGGAACTCGCCTACGCGGTTACGGTGCATAAAAGCCAGGGCAGTGAGTTTGAGGCTGTGGTGATGCCTATGTATCCGGGCCCCCGGCAGCTTTACTACCGGAACCTGCTGTATACCGGCGTTACCCGGGCGAAAAATCTCCTGGTGATGGTGGGAACGCCAAAAACTGTGGAACGGATGGTGGAAAACAACCGTAAGACTAAGCGGTATACAGGACTATGCTACTTCCTGCTCCGGGCCGCGGAGGAAGCGGAATGAAATTTTTGAGAAGATTACTAAGAAGCTTTTATCCCGCCCGGTGCCCCTATTGCGGCAAGGTTACCACGCCCTTTGAGGAGGGCTGTAAGAACTGTGTGTCTCAGAATCCGGAGCAGTCGGAAGCCTTTTGGATTTATCATCCATATTGGGGAAATGATAACATTGAGCTTATTTGCTGTAGTGCCTGGCCTTACTGGGACAAGCCGAAGGCGGCAGTGCTCCGGTTTAAATTTCACGGCCGGCGGGAATACGCGGAGTCCTTCGGCCTTTCTATGGCCAGAAGCGTAAAAGAAAACTTTTCCTCCGCTGCATTCGACTTGGTTTGTGAAATTCCCTTAACCAAGCGCCGCCGCCGTGAAAGAGGCTTTGATCAGGCCCGACTGCTGGCCAAGGAGCTGGCGCGCGGGCTAAAGCTGCCTTACGTCAGCGCTTTGGAAAAGCCAAAGGGGAACCGAATCCAGCATGAGCTGTCGTTTGCTGAGCGATGGGAAAATGTAAAGGGGGTTTACCGGCTGAAAAGGAAGATTGACGTTCGGGGAAAAACTGTTTTGCTTTGCGACGATATCGTTACCAGCGGCGCGACAATGTGGGAGGCGGGGAGAGTACTGCTTCAGCACGGTGCGAAGGCGGTGTACGGCGTCAGTCTCTGCCGGGCCAAGAAGTGGGAAACGGAAGGTTGAAATTTACCCATCGGTATACTATAATAAATTTATATGCAGCCTATCCAGGCTGGAACGATGAAAGAAGCTGTACAAAGAGAAAAAGGACAGGAGGCGTTTTCTTTGCTGGGAACAGATGCCGCAATTGATCTTGGGACATCCAGAACTCGAATTTATCTTCCGCAACAGGGAGTTGTGATAGATGAGCCATCCGTGGTGGCAGTGGACAATATGACGGAGGAAATTATTGCCATCGGCCAGGAGGCCTATGAAATGGTGGGACGTACGTCTCAGAGGCTGACGGTAACTTATCCGCTGGTAAACGGTGTAATTTCAAATTTTATCCTTGTGGAGCAGATGGTCGGCTATTTTCTAAAAAAGGTCAGCTCCAGCATGGTGTTTATGCCCCGGGTGGTGGCCTGTATTCCAGGCGAGGTGACCGAGGTGGAAAAACGCGCTGTGGTAAATTCCATCAGCACTGCGGGCGTGCGGAAAATCTGTCTGATCGAGGAGCCGATTGCCGCGGCTATGGGGGCGGGAATTGATATTTTTACCCCTCATGGTTCCTTGGTGGTGGATATCGGCGGCGGAACCACCGACATGGCGGTGGTGTCTTTGGGCGGCGTTTCCACAATGCGTTCTGTAAAGCTGGCGGGAACCCATTTCGATGAAGCGATCATCAAATATATGCGGCGGAAATATAATCTGATCATCGGCCAGAAAACGGCGGAAAACGCAAAGACCGCCATTGGCTGCGTGTATCCCAAGGAGGAGCTTTCCTATTATGTCATGAAGGGCCGCAACGGTCTTTCCGGGCTTCCCCAAGCGGTGACGGTATCCTCGGATGAGATGCTGGAGTGCCTCGTGGAATGTGGGATGCAGATAGCCAGGGAGGTCCAGGATATGCTGGAAGAAACCCAGCCGGAGCTTGTAGCGGATATTTACGCCGAGGGCATTGTCCTGACCGGAGGAAGCGCGCGGCTTTACGGCTTTGACAATCTAATTGCGAAGAAAACGAAGCTTCCGGTCCATGTGGCGGAAAATCCGGATCACTGCGTGGTGCTGGGCGCCGGCAAAGGCTTGGAGTATATTGATAAAATGGATCAAAAGGGAGAGGGAATGCTGAATCCCCTTTTGGCGGAATATTGAAGAATCGTGAATTTCAATGAAAAAGGCGGACTGAGAAAATTCTCAGCCCGCCTTTTTTCGCCTTGACTGCGTCACAAGGAGCACAAGATGGCTGTGACGCAGAAGCCCGGCATTTTTAGAATCGTTCTGACTTGCGTTCAGATCTTTCTGTGATTCTGAAGGCCTGAAACAGATTTTATAGAATACGTAAAGTCTCAAATCTTTATCTTCCGGTTTGCTTCTCCTGCCCCTGAAGGCGTTTTAAGATCATATCAGCGCATTGGTAAACGTTACCGCCGCCTAAGGTCAAAATTAGGTCTCCCGGCTCAGCGTGGGCGGTGACGTAATCTGTGATTTCCTCAAAGGTGTCAAACCAAACGCTGCCGGGGATTTTATCCGCCAAATCTTTCGTGTAAATATGATATGTGTTGACCTCGCGGACCGGCAGAATCTCAGACATCACGACCCGGTCGGGAATAGACAAGGCTTTGGCGAAATCCTCCAAAAGCAAGGCGGTTCGGGAATAGGTGTGAGGCTGAAATACTGCCCAGACGGTATGAAAGCCCATTTTCATGGCGGCCGTCAGGGTAGCGGAAAGCTCTGTGGGATGATGAGCGAAATCATCGGCTACCATAATGCCGCTTGGATTTCCCAGCACCTCGAACCGGCGGTGAACCCCGGTAAAGGCATGCAGGCTTTTAGCGATATCTTCAGGGCTGACTCCCAGAGTGTGAGCGGCTGCGGCTGCGGCAAGAGCGTTGTAAATATTGTGCTCTCCCGGTACGCTTAAAACGATCTCCGCCAGCTTCTCGCCCCGATACATTAGGGAAAACTCCTCGCACACGCCTTTCTTTTCCGCGATGCTTCCTGCGTAATAATCATTGGTGTCCTTCATGCCAAAAGTAACCGCAGGCAGGCTGACGCCCGCAATGGCCTTTTGCGTGTTGGTGTCGTCGCCATTTACCACCAGCCTTTTCGTGGTTTGCAAGGCAAACTGATGAAAGGACTTTATAATATTGTTCAGATCCTTAAAATAGTCCAAATGATCGGCGTCAATATTTAAAATGATGGAAACCGCCGGCGTCAGCTGTAAAAAAGTGTCCACGTATTCGCAAGCCTCGCACACCATGATCTCGCTGCTGCCTACACGGCTGTTTCCGCCCAAAAAGGGCAGCTTGCCGCCGATGATAGCCGTAGGGTCTTTGCCGCTCTGCACTAAAATCTGAGTCAGCATGGCGGTGGTAGTGGTTTTGCCGTGAGTACCGCTGACCGCCACCGCGTCGGCGTATCTGCGGCACACGATACCCAGCATGACGCTGCGCTCCAGAGTGGGAATCCCTTTTTCTCTGGCGGCGGCCAGCTCTGGGTTATCCTGCTTCACCGCGGCGGTATAGACCACCGCTTCCGCGTCTTTAATATTCTCCGCCTTGTGCTCGGTATATACCGGAATCCCATAAGCTCGGATCCGCTGAAGAGTGTCTGACTCGAAAATATCAGAGCCGGTGAGGGAAAAGCCTTCCTTATGAAGAATCTCGGCCATAGGGCACATGCCCGAGCCGCCGATCCCGATGAAATGGAGCCGGTGGATCCGGTCCAAAAGATCTTGATGTTCCAAACTGCTGCACACTCCTGTCAAATTTTGCATATGCTTCTATTATATTGCGTTTGCTGAAGAATTTAAACACTTTTTTATAAGTTTTACAAATTTATCACCGCTGCCCCCTTGCGGCCATACTATGGTAAAGAGACGGGACATGGATTTCTCTTAAATAAGACGGGGAATGGGTCCCGAAAAGGGCCTGCGGCGTTCGGAAAATGCCGGCAGGCTGAGCCTGTTTTATGGAGGTTGTACCTAATGATTGAAATAAACAGCTTCGGGGTGCTGGGCGGGGATCAGCGGCAGGCGTCCATGGCGGAGTCCATGGCGGCGGATGGCTATCCCGTGCTCTGTGCCGGTTTGGAGCATGTAAAAGGGAAAAACTTAAAAAAGGCCGGATGGCAGGAGGCGCTGAAAGCGGACTATATTATCCTGCCTCTTCCGGTAACAAAGGACGGCGTGACCCTGAACGCTCCTTATGCGGCAACGGAGCTTTTGCTGGATCGGGAATTCTTTGAAATGCTGAAGGGGAAAAAGGTGTTCTGCGGTATGAAAAACACTCTGCTGAAAGCGGGAGATTATTTTAAGGAGCTAACGCTTTTAGATTACTCCAAGCGGGAGGAATTCGCGGTAAGAAACGCGGTGCCTACGGCGGAGGGCGCGCTGGAGATCGCCATGGGAGAATACGACGGCATGATCGCTGGCTCCCGGTGCTTAGTGACCGGCTTCGGCCGGATCGGAAAGGTGCTGAGCGGGATGCTTAAGGGCATGGGGGCCAGGGTAACGGTCAGCGCCCGAAAGCCGGAGGATCTGGCCTGGATCGAGATTTATGGCTATACACCTGTTTCCACTGGGAAATTGAGCGAGCATCAAGGATTTGACTTTATTTTCAATACCGTTCCCACCATGATTTTTGACGCCTATACGTTGGCGAAAACCGCTCAAGGAGCGATTTTAATCGACCTTGCCTCGCTGCCCGGCGGGGCGGAATGCCGGGATGCACAAGAAAAAGCGAGACCGGGAGAAGTCGGCCTCGCTTTTTCTTTTCATTGATATATCTTAAATGGTGATGTTATCGCCTTTTAGACCCATCCATGCGCCCTGCTCCTCTAAGCCGGAATCGGGATGGGCAACCAGCCATTTGTTCTTGGCGAACAGCAGAGCGTCCTCCCCTTTCTTTTGGGGAACAAAATCCAAATCAGTATTGGTATCTCTGGACAAAACAACCACACTGCGGAAGCCCTCGCCGCTCACGTGGCAGGGAGCGTAGTGCAAGGTTGTGGCGTAAACCTCAATGGCAGCGCCCTTCGGCACAAGAAACGCCTCCACCTTTTGAGTGTCATAGGTATAATTGTCCAGATCAATATCCTGCTGGGCGCCCAGCAGCAGAATCATATCAGTGCAGGCCACGTTAATCTCGGAGCACCGATGGTATTCCAGAGCGTTCAGCTTTTTATTATGCCCGTTGCAGTAGCCAACCTGAATGGGAACGCCTCCAAAGCCTCGGTTTTGCAGCTCCTGAAAAACGGGAAGCCGCTCCAGCTCAGGGCTGGAAGCCACATAAACCACATCGTCGGGAATCTCAAAGCTGTCCATAGCAGCTATCAGGCCATCTAAATCATAGCCGGTGAGAACCTTACCGTATTTCAAAAACGCCGGGTCATTAATTGACTGAATTTTCACGAGAAAGACCCCCTTCTTCATGTTGTGCCCGAGCACGTGCCTTTTCTATAGTGTAATTCACAATGAGCGTAATGTCAAGATCTGAAAGAAAAAAGATATGAAACTTTTTTCCTCCGCATAAGGATAGAGGGAGGTGATCTTTATGAAAGAAACGGATAAGGTGAGGTTTGTGTTCGCGTCGGAGGAGACGGCACTGGCAGAAAAATTAAAGCTTCTGCTGTCGCTGCTGCTGGAAGCCGGCGGGAGCGGAAAATGATGGAGCCGGCGGCGCTGTATCTGCGGCTGTCCCAGGAGGATGGAGAACGGTGGGGGGAGTCTCAGAGCATTTCCAATCAGAGGATCTTTTTAACCCAGTATTGTCAGGCGAACGGCTTCACGGTGGCGGAATGCTACATTGACGACGGGTATACCGGTACTAATTTTAACCGGCCGGGGTTTCAGAGGCTGCTTCGGGATATCGAACGGGGAAAGATAAAAACAGTGATTACCAAAGACCTGTCCCGGCTCGGGCGGGATTATATTGAGACGGGAAGATATGTGGAATGCTATTTCCCGGAAAAAGGGATTCGGTATATTGCCGTTAACGATGGGGTGGACACCGGCAAAGAGGAGAGCGCTGGAAACGATATGAGCGCGTTTAAGGCGGTGTTTAATGATTTTTACGCCAGAGATGTGTCCAGAAAGGTGCGAAGCGCCCTGACGGCAAAGCGCCGGGCGGGGGAATTTATCGGCGCCTGGGCGCCCTACGGCTATCAAAAAGACCCGAAACAGCCGGGGAAATTGGTTCCAGACCCGGAAAGTGCCGGAGTGGTGAGGCGTATCTACCGGGATTTTTTAAAGGGAGAAAGCGTTCGAGGAATCGCGGAAGGCCTGACAGAGGATAAAATTCCCACGCCGATGGAAAAGCGGAGCGGCGGCCTGAAAGCCCAAAGGCGATGGAATGAAAGCACGATCAGGCGTATCCTGACCTGTGAGACCTATGCGGGCAATTTGACCCAAAATCAAAGTAAAACCATCAGTTATAAGGTGAAGAAACGGATCCCTGTTCCCAAAAAGGAATGGATTGTGGTATCCAATACGCATGAGCCCTTAATTACAAAGGAGGAATTTCAAATGGCTCAGCAGCTTTTTAAAACGAGATCCAGCCCCCGGGAGCCGAAGGACCGGCACTTGCTTTCCGGCCTGGTGTTCTGCGGGGACTGCGGCTCTCCAATGACCTTCGTAAAAGACGGTCCCAGGACTTACCTGGTTTGTTCCTCCAGCCGGCGGTATCCCGGCTCCTGCAAAACCCACTGCGTCCGGGAGGATGAGGTGGAGCGGACGCTGCTGGACAGCCTAAGAAAGCTCAGCGAAGGCATCCAGCCCCAAAGCCTATATCCGGAGTTTCCTAGAAAATCCCGGGAGCTGGCGGCAAGAGAACTGCGGAGCGCCAAGGAACAGCTTGAATTTTATCGCCGGGCAGGCCGGGATTCGGAAAATTTTCCGAATATTCAGCGGCAGTTTTTGAGTTACTGCGAGCTATGGCAGCGCAAGGTGGACGCTTTGGAGGAGGAGCTGACTGCTGAAGACCCGCAGGACCGGCGGGAAATGGCCGCGCGGGAGCTTCTGAGGTTTGAGCGCCCCGGCAGGACAACGATCCAGGCTCTGGTAAAAAAGATCGTGGTATGCGGGGATAAATCCCTGGAGCTTTACTTTTCATTCCCGGATCCCAGAATAACGCCCTGAGTCTATATGGAAAGCGATCGGGCGGGTAAGGCAAAGCCTACTTGCATTTTAAACAGGGAGACGGAGGTGATTGCCGGCAGGCTGAGAGGCGTCTCTCAATAGGCCTGCGGGAAAGATGGGGAAACGGATCCGGCTTCCGTCCTCGCCCAAATAGTTTTTGCCGTCTTGGCCGCGCCGGGCGCTGGAATGCCTGAAAAGTCTCTCGTTGCGGGAAGTAAAAATAAGTGGTATGATGATCTCCAAGGGAGAGATTGTATGAAGGAAGCACAGTATCAAAAGATGACGGCGTTCTGCCGGAAAACAAAAACAAGAGAAAAGATTACTGCCGGAATCACCAAATATCTGCCGGATCTATTGGCGGCGGCTTATCCCGCCGCTATTGTTGTTCTGCTGGTCCAAGGGCCTCCCTGGATCAGGCTTCTCAAATTCATTTTGGTGCCGCTGGCAGCCCTGATTTTAGTAACGGTACTGCGGCACGTATTCCACGCGCCCAGACCCTATGACCAGATGAATTATTATCCCTTAATTTCTCACAAGCCCGGAAATTCGTTCCCCAGCAGGCATACCGCCAGCTCGGTGATTATCGCCATGGCTTTTTGGTATGTCTGCCAGCCGTTAGGAATCACCGCCGCGGCGCTGGCTGTGCTTGTGGGAATTTCCCGAGTCGTCGCCGGGCTGCATTATCCCCGGGATGTGCTGGCCGGAGCGGCAGTCAGCCTAGTCGTGGGCGGGTTGGGCTTTTGGGTGGTTTAGAGAACCGGCCTTCAGGGGATGATTTTGCTGAATGATGTCAATCCCGGCTTTTGAGGAGAACGAGCTGTTTTCTCAAGAGCCGGGATTTTTTATCAGACGGCAGGAAAGCCTGCAAAAGCGCAAGAATGCTGGAGCGGTTTTCCGGGCGGCTTTTCGTCAGCTTTGAGCGACGCGCCGCTGCGCGAAACTATTTTACCCCCGACATAAGCGGCGTCTCTCCCTATCACCAAGCAATCAGCTTCTCCCGCCGATGCTTTATAAGGCGGAGCGTAAAATGGCGGGCAGGTTCCCGGCGCTTATGAGGCGTTTGGTTTCTTGTTCTATTCTCCGATCCGGGGGGGTGGACTTTGAGGCAGCCGGCCGCCTGGGCATCAACGCCCAAAGAGCGCTGTCCCTTCCCGGAAGGGTAGCGCCGCAGGCGGCGGGAGAAATCATCAAAACCACCATTTACCATATGATTGAGGAGGGAGCAGAATGACACTGAGTGATTTAACCGTCGGTTACGCGCTGTGCGGCTCCTTTTGCACCTTTGAGAAAGCGATTGCCCAAATGCGGGCGTTAAAGGAGCAAGGGGCCACAGTGCTGCCGATTATGTCGGAAAACGCTTGCAATACTGATACCCGTTTTGGCCGTGCCAGCGATATTGTCTGGGAAATAGAGGATATTTGCGGCCGAAAAATTATCAAATCCATCGTTGAGGCGGAGCCCATAGGCCCGAAAAAAATGTGCGATATCATCGTAGTGGCCCCGTGTACCGGCAATACCCTTGCAAAATTGGCTAACGCCATTACAGATACCTCGGTGACAATGGCCTGCAAAAGCCATTTGCGCATTGGGAGGCCGGTGCTTTTGTGTTTAGCCACTAACGATGGACTCGGCGCCACCGCTAAAAATATAGGCGCCATGATCAACACAAAGAATATTTATTTTGTCCCCTTCTCTCAGGATGATTATGATAAAAAGCCGAAATCCCTGGTGGCGCATTTTGAGATGATTCCTGAATCAGTACTGGCGGCCATGGAAGGGAAACAATTAAAATTATGAAATAAATTGCCCAAACCTCCCTCTGGAATAAACTGTATAACCGTTAAAAAATGCCCTGATTCGTTTAGAATCAGGGCATTTTTAGATTTTAGATTGGATCCGGACAGGTCCTTTATTGGGGAAGCTGAAGCTCGGCGCGGTTGACTACTAGATATTGACCCTCTTGAACGGTCACATAAACATCGCCGCTGAAATTCTCATTGGTAATAATGCTGTCAAAGCCCTCAGAGGCCAGACTGCTGCTTCTCACCTCATAATAACCGTCGTATTCAGCGTTATTGCGGAGCTTATATTCCCCGGCGGGGATATCAACGCCTACCCGGTACATTCCTTCCGGAACTACGCCGGAGGAGATATCCACCTTGGGAGCTTTATCCAGAGGCACCATCATGCAGCGCTGAATGGTCAAATACTGTCCATCCTCCACGGTGAGATAGCGGCGGCCGTCAAAATTATCGTTGTCGATAATGTCCTCCACTTCCCCGGTGGAAGAGGAGTTCACCTCGTAATAGGCGGAGAACTCAGAAGCCGGCAGCAGGACATATTCCCCCGCAGGAAGATCGGCGCCGATTTTATACATTCCCTCTCCGTAAGCATCCTGAATAGCAGCAGAACCGCCGTTAGAGGAAGCAGTGGAGCTTGCGGAACCGGCGCCTTCGGCAATCTGCAAGGTCGCAAGGACATCCTCCAAGGGCTGAATCCCATCAGAAGAGGAAAGCAGCGGCCGGAAATAATCCACCGACATGAGATCGTCGCCGATGGTGTAATAGAAGCTGTTAATCTCGTAGTCAATATCGGATACATAAGCGTAATAGGTATGGAGCTTGCCGGAGATCCCGCCGACAGAGGTTTCCTCCAGGCTGATGTATTGGTAATCATCGTAGCCCTGAGCGTAGGTTTCAAGATAATCGTTTTCGGAATAATACTGTGCTTCGCCAGCGAAGCAGTAAATGACGATGACTTCGTCAGCAGATGGATACAAGATAATACTATCCTCATCAACGTCCCTTTCCCATTCGGAAGGAACAGTAAAGGAAGCGCTGCCAATGGTAAGGGTAACTGTCTCGCCGGAAGGAGCGGAGGAAGCGCCGTCAGACGCTTGGCTGGAAACGCTGCTGGAGGCCGCGCCGGAGGGGGGAGCGGGCTCCGTGGATTTATTGTTGTTCAGCAGCAGCACCACCAACACAACGATCAATACAATGATCAAGGCGGCGATTCCTAATACAATGCCTAAAACAAGCTTGCTGGATTTTTTAGGCGGCGTAGGACCCTGAGGATATCCGGGCTGAGTGTAGTAGGGCTGATTTGGGTAAACAGGCGGGGTGCCGCCGTTATTGCTCTGGAGATAAGCGGGAGGAATGTTCCCGGCGTAATTTTGGGGATAAGCGGGCGGCGGGCCGCCGGCCTGGCCATAAGGGGCGGAGGGCATTCCCTCCGCTTGTGCCTGGTGACCGGCAGGAGGCACAGCGCTTGGAATATCCCCACATTCAGAGGGTGCTTCCTGCGCCGCGGAGCCGGAGGCAGAGAAACTATCTTGGGAGATACTCTCTTGATAAACAGGCGCGGACTGCGACGCGGACGGATCTGATCCGCCTGCGGCGGAAATTTCCTCTGCAACGCTGTCAGGGGAGCTGTTTTCCGGCGGCGCAGTAAAATCAGAGGCGGGCCAATTGCCCATTGGATCCTGAGAAGAGCCGGTATTGGGAGATGGGACAGGGGTCACAGGTTCGGAAACCGGAGTGCCGCAGTTTGTACAGAATTTGGAGCCGGGCATCAACTCGTTACCGCAATGAACACATTTCATAAGATCACTCTACCTTTCTTGCGGCCTATCCGCATTTATACAGCGTTTTCATGCGCCTTTAAAGACGGCCGCAAACCTTGATTTCAGTATAATATAGAAAGTATGTTTTGTAAATGGTTTGACACATTTTGTCGCTTTTTCCGGTATAATTTCATTCCTGACGCGCGTTTCCCGCCGTTTTATGATATAATATTCTCAACCTATCATGGTTGGAAGGGCTGCCGATGCTTAGAGAAGATCTTAGCCTGTGTTTAGACCGTGCGACGAAACACATAACGCCTCCCCGGGCGGAGCTGGATTTAAACGGCCTTCCGCGCTGACAACCATGATCTGGTAAGCTTAGCATAGCGCCGTATGAAGGTAGGAGAAAACTATGAAATACTGTCCGAAATGCCGTTTAGTGTATCCTGACAGCCGAGAGCAGTGCAGCTGCGGAAGAATCTTAAAACATTACGAGGTCTTGCGGGGAGATACGCCTGTGCGCGTGGCCCGGACGTCAGGGCTTGAAAAGGATAGAATTACGGGGGCCCTGGCAGACGCCGGGATTCCGTACAGCGAAACCCCTGTTCGGGAAAGGAATATGAGTGAGGCCGTCGCTGGACAGGGAAGCGTGGAATGGGAGCTCTGCGTTCCCTATGAGGCTTTAGAGCAGGCCAGGGAAGCGCTGTACGGTATTGGCGCCGGCGCGGAGGAAGAACCTGGGGAAGAGGCCTCCCAGCTGCGGGAAAAGCCGGCCGAGACGCCTTCCGCCAAGGGGAAGGCTGAGGAAAAGAAGTCGGGACAGTGGGAAGAGATGAGCAATCAAAAGCGCTGGTTCTGGCGTATTCTTTCTATGATCCTGTTTTTCCTGCTGGTGTGGGGCGTGGTAAGCGCTACCGACTGGGTGATGGCTCTTATTATGGGAAACAAGTAATGCTGCGGGAAAATTGTTATCTTTACCTAAAGGACGGAAGGCGTTTGGGCTATTTGGAATGCGGTGATCCCAAAGGGAAGCCGGTGCTCTGCTTTCACGGCTATCCCGGCAGCCGGCTGGATTTTCGCTGGCTGGAGCAGGCGGCCGGGAATCGCGGGTTAAAGCTGATTGCGGTGGACCGGCCGGGAATCGGGCTTTCCGACCCGGTGGAGCCAAGGAGCCTTACTGATTTCGGCGGAGACATTGAGGAGCTGATGGAGCGGCTTCGGCTGAAAAGGCCGGTGGTGATGGGAGTATCCGGCGGGGGGCCTTATGTTCTGGCCTGCTTGAGCAGGCTGGGAAAGAAAATTCGGGCCGGCGTGGTGGTGTGCGGCCTGGGGCCGATGGATACGGAGGACAGCGCCAAGGGGATGAACGCCTCTAATGCCAGTTTATTTTACTGCGCCCGAAATTATCCCGGTACTGTCAGGTTCATTTTGAGAATCACCAAGTATATGATGACGAAGAAGGTGGATACCTATTACCGGCTGATGGGAAAAGTGCTGCCGGACAGCGACCAAAAGCGTATGGGGAAGATCACACGGGAAAACCGTCAGAAAGTTCTTTCCGCCAACCGGGAAATATTCCGTCAGGGGAGCAGGTACCTGGCCCAGGAAGCGGTGCTTTACACCAAGCCCTGGGAGTTTTCCCTGAAGGAGCTGCGGCCTCCCATCCATTTTTGGCACGGATACCTGGATAAAAACGCCCCGATTCGCTCGGCCATGCGCCTGTGCCGCCAGGCGCCTCAAAGCGTGAGTCATTGGCTGGTGGGCGAGGGGCATTTGATCCTGAACCGGCATGCTGCCGAAATTTTAGACAGCATTTGCTCTATGTTTGGAATGGGGACGATTGACAGAGAAAAAAAAGTGGGGTACTATAAAAAAGATAAAAAAATTCTGCTGAAAAAAGAATTCACACAGACAAATCGGGAGGTTACTATGAGCGAATATAAAATCAATACAAAATGCGTACAAGCCGGCTATGAGCCGAAAAACGGCGAGTCCCGGGTGGTTCCGATTGTTCAGAGCACCACCTTCAAGTACGATTCGGCGGATACACTGGGCAGGCTTTTTGACCTGGAGGAATCCGGCTATTTTTACACCCGTCTCGCCAACCCCACTGTGGACACAGTGGCGAAAAAAATTGCCGCCCTGGAAGGCGGCGTGGGAGCGGTGCTGACCTCCTCCGGCCAGGCGGCCTCCATGATGTCTGTGACCAATATCTGCCACAGCGGCGACCATGTGGTGTGCGCCAGCGCGATTTACGGCGGCACCTTTAATCTGTTCAACAAAACCTTGCGGGAGCTGGGAATCGACTTCACTTTTCTGCCGCCGGAGGCCGCGGAGGAGCAGATCAACGCCGCGTTCCAGGAGAATACCCGCTGTGTGTTTATCGAGAGCCTTTCCAATCCCGCTTTGGTGGTGGCGGATATCAGCCTTTATGCTAAGCTGGCTCACAGCCACGGCGTGCCGCTGATCGTGGACAATACCTTTCCCACTCCCATCAACTGCCGGCCTTTTGAGTTTGGGGCCGATATTGTGGTTCACTCCACCTCAAAATACATGGACGGCCATGCGGTAGCCTTAGGCGGCGTGGTGGTCGACAGCGGGAACTTTGACTGGAAAAACGGGAAATTTCCGGAATTTACCGAGCCGGATGAGTCTTACCACGGCGTGGTGTACGCCGATACCTTTGGCAGGGCGGCCTATATAACCAAGTGCACCACGCACATCATGCGGGATATGGGCATGATGCTCAGCCCGGAAAACGCCTTTTTGCTGAATCTTGGCCTGGAAACCCTGTTCCTGAGGGTGGAGCGCCACTGTCAAAACGCCATGGAGGTGGCAAAATTTCTGGAGGCTCAGGAGCAGGTGGAGTGGATCAACTATCCCGGCCTGCCCAGCAGCAGGTATTACCAGCTGGCACAGAAATATATGCCGAAGGGCACCTGCGGCGTCATTGCCTTTGGCGTGAAGGGCGGCAGAGAAGCCGCCGCCAAGCTGATGGAGGCTCTGAAGCTGGCGTCTATTGTGATCCATGTGGCGGACTGCCGTACCTGCGTGCTCCATCCCGCCAGCACCACCCACCGCCAGTTAAACGAGCAGCAGCTGAAAGAATGCGGCGTAGAGCCGAACATGATCCGGATGTCTGTGGGCATTGAGGATGTAGAAGATATTATCGCCGATTTAAAGCAGGCGTTTGAAAAGCTTTCTTGACAGAAGCCGGGGCATACTTCGGGTGTGCCCTTCTTTTGTAGAAGCTGGTTTTCATTGTATTCCGGTTTGATCCTGTTAAAAGCCTTTGTCAACCCGAACGAGGGGCCGCGAGGGGCTTTTCCGCTTTCCACGGGGGAGCGGCCTCCTTTTGAAAGGGTATGGGCGGCCTTCTTAGGAGAAGTTTCCAACATCCTGCTTTTTGGAGGGCCGCCGGAAGCCTCCAGCCGTGCAATAAATGGAGGAACCGGCGGTTCCCACGGCAGAGGGATTGTGCCGATTTTTAGAGAAGAGGGAAAGCCTCTGGTTTGCCGGCGGTTCCGGAGACGCGGCGGAAAAGGGGAGGGAGAGCCATGGAGGAGTCTATTCGGGAAAAGCTGAAGCATTGGCTGGAGCATGGAATGATTTTCCTAAAATGGGTGGCTTGCGCCCTGCTGATGGGCTTGGTGCTGGGGGCCGCCGGCACTCTGTTTCACTACTGTGTGGACGGAGCCAACCGTTACAGCGGCCAGTATCCTTACCTAATCTGGTTTCTGCCCTTGGGCGGCCTGCTGATCGTGTTTCTTTATAAAATTACGAAAATGGAGCGGGATCAGGGAACAGATCTGGTGATTCGGTCGGTCCGCTCCACAGAACCGATTTCTATTAAGACAGCGCCGCTGATTTTTGTCAGCACGGTCCTCACCCACCTGCTGGGCGGCTCCGCCGGGCGGGAGGGCGCCGCTCTTCAGCTGGGAGGCAGCATGGCGGCTCAGGTTGGACGATGGTTCCGGTTCGACGAGAAAGATGAACGGATCATGGTTATGTGCGGCATGAGCGCCGCTTTTTCCGCACTTTTCGGCGCCCCGCTGACGGCGGCGGTGTTTTCCCTGGAGGTAATCAGCGTAGGCGTCATGTACTACTCCGCCTTGGTGCCTTGCGTGCTGTCTGCCGTGGTGGGCTGCGGTGTGGCGGTCTATTTCGGCGTGATCCCCGTCAGGTTTCATTTGACCGGGATTCCGGAGATGGGAGCGCTTCCGTTAGGAAGGGTAATCCTGCTGGCGGCATTGTGCGCTGTGCTCAGCGTGGTGTTTTGCCTAGTGATGCATCTTTCCGGCAAGGCCTATGGCAGGCTGCTGAAAAACAGATACCTTCGCATTTTAGCCGGCGGCCTGCTGGTAATCGGCCTTACCTATTTATTCCAGACCCGGGACTATAACGGTGCGGGTATGGAGGTGATCCGCCGAGCCATCGACGGCGGAGAGGCCCGGCCGGAGGCTTTCGCCCTAAAGCTGGCGCTGACAGCGGTGACCCTGGGAGCAGGCTACCGGGGCGGCGAAATCGTCCCCGCTTTCTTTGTGGGAGCCACCTTTGGCTGCGTCATGGGCCCTCTGATTGGGCTGGATCCCTCCTTCGCGGCGGGGATTGGTTTGATTGCCCTGTTCTGCGGCGTGGTCAATTGTCCGCTGACCTCTCTGCTGCTGGGAGTGGAGCTGTTCGGCGCGGAGGGAATCCTATATTACGCCGTAGCCGCGGCGGTCAGCTATATGCTTTCCGGTTATCACGGCCTATACCGGGGCCAGAAGATTTTGTATTCAAAAACAGAGCCGACCTTTATCAATACGTCGTCTACATAGAGAGCTTTTTAGATTAAATAAATGCGGGCGCTGAAAAGGAAAGCGTCTTACTGCGCCCGTTAGGCCTGGCGATAGCTTTGCTGTGGAAACAACGTCAGACGGCTTTTTTCGAGAAAGAAAAGCTTATCCGAGAAAAGTTGTCTGCTTTTTGTATAAATTATCACGAAATGGTCAGTTAGTTGTAAGAAATCTGTGGGATTTGAGACAACTTGCATAAGGAATGTTAAACTAAGAATTGTAACAGGGAGGACAACCAATGAGACATCTGATCGATCCGCTGGATTTTTCTGTGGAAGAGATCGACGCCCTGCTGGATCTGGCAGGGGAAATCGAGCGCAACAGGGAGAAATACAGCCATCTGTGCGATGGCAGGACCCTGGCCACCTTGTTTTACGAACCCAGTACCAGAACCCGCTTAAGCTTTGAAGCCGCGATGCTGAATTTAGGAGGCCGGGTGTTGGGCTTTGCCTCTGCCGACAGCAGCTCCGCTGCCAAAGGGGAAAGCATTTCCGATACGATTCGGGTGGTTTCCTGCTATGCGGACATCTGCGCCATACGCCACCCGAAGGAAGGCGCCCCAAAGGTGGCATCCCAGTTTTCCGGGATCCCGGTGATCAATGCCGGAGACGGCGGACACCAGCATCCCACCCAGACACTGACCGACCTGCTGACCATTCGGTCTCTGAAAGGCCGCTTGGGTGATCTGACCATCGGGCTGTGCGGAGACTTGAAGTTCGGCAGGACGGTACACTCTCTCATTAAATCCTTGTCCCGCTATCAGGGCATCCGCTTCGCTCTGATTTCCCCTGACGAGCTGCGTCTGCCGGACTACATCCGCAAAGAAGTGCTGGACCGGGAGGGGATCCCTTATGAGGAGGTCAGCGACCTGGAGGACGTCATGGGCAAGCTGGATATTTTGTACATGACCCGGGTGCAGCGGGAACGGTTCTTTAACGAAGAGGATTATGTGCGCTTAAAAGACTGTTACATCCTGACCAGTAAAAAGATGGCGGCGGCAAAGCCCGATATGGCAGTCTTACATCCTCTGCCCCGGGTAAATGAGATCGCCACCGAGGTGGACAGCGATCCCCGGGCGGCCTATTTCAAACAGGCCCAATACGGGGTTTACGTTAGAATGGCGCTGATCGCAACCTTATTAAATCTTGCTGGGAGGGAACCGGAATGCTGAATATCGACAGCTTAGACTCTGGCATTGTGATCGACCACATCAAAGCGGGCTCCAGCATGGAGATTTACCGTTATCTCCGCCTGGATCAGCTGGATTGCTGCGTGGCCATCATCAAAAACGCCAAAAGCAATAAATACGGAAAAAAGGACATTATCAAAATTGAGGGCATCACCGAGATCAACACGGATATTTTAGGCTTTATCGACCATAATATCACGGTGAACGTCATCAAGGATGGAGTCATTGCGGAGAAAAAGGCCATCGGCCTGCCCAATGAGATCCATAATGTGATCAAATGCAAAAATCCCAGATGCATTACGTCAGTGGAGGAGGGCATCGAGCAGGTGTTCCGCCTCAGTGACCGGGAACGGCATTTGTACCGCTGTATTTACTGCGAGCAGGAATTTAAGCGCTGATTTGGTCTGCGAACAAAGAGTGCGAATAAGGATGTGAGCCTGTCGGGGCTTGCATCCTTTCTTTTTTCGACAGAATAGGGAAAGGCTTCCGGGGTATCATACCAAATAAGGAGGCGCTTACCATATGAATCAGGAACCAAGAAGATATACCAGAGCCGACTACCGCAGGGCGGTACGGCGCCGCAGAATAAAAGCACGGGTGGGAATTGTCAGCGCGGCGGCCGCCGTGCTGCTGCTGGTGATCGGCGCGGGCGTTTTGATTGTCAACCGCCTGCTTCCGGGCATTACCGTCAATACGGCGGGAAAGCCGGAAAGTGCCCAGACGTCGGCTGTTCAGGAGCCGGGCGGGAAGAGCAGCGGAGAAGGCGGCGGATCTCCCAAAACCGGCGGGACGGATTTTACTCAGTGGAACCAGGAATGCCCCTGGAATTTAATCGTTGTGAATGTTGACAATCCCGTTCCCACGGGTTACGATGTAATTACGGAAAAATACGACGGAACCATGGAGGTGGATTCCAGGATCATGGAGCCGCTGTGCGATATGATCCGGGCAGCCCGGGCGGATGGAGTGTCCCTGTGGATTTCCTCCGGTTACCGGTCCAACCAGCTCCAGCGCCGGCTTTATGAGGATGAAACCGCCAGCTATCTGGAAAAAGGCTATCCCCGGGATAACGCGGAATCAATGGCCGCCAACGCGGTGGCGGTGCCGGGAACCAGCGAGCATGAGACAGGCCTTTCCGTGGATCTGAACGAGGTTTCCGACGACTTCAAATACACCGAGGCCTACCGTTGGCTGAGCGAAAACGCTGAGGATTACGGCTTTGTGCAGCGGTACCCTGAGGATAAACAGGAGATCACAGGGATCATCACCGAGCCGTGGCACTACCGGTATGTAGGACAAGCCGCAGCCAAAGCCATGAACGCCAAAGGCCTGTGCCTGGAGGAATACGCGGCGGGGCTGATGGATGGCTCCCTAGAGATGCCGCGGTCAGAATAAACTGAGAACGAGCTGGAACGAAAAAGCGGGAGCGGAGCAGGAAAAGAGGAGAAAAGCTATGCCGAAAATTCTGATCGTTGAGGACGACCAGACCATATCTAAGCTGATCGCCGCCAGCCTGAGCATTTCAGGGTATGAAAGCGTACCCTGTTTTGACGGGAACGAGGCGGTACATATGGTGAGAAACGAGGAGTTCGACCTGATTTTATTGGATATCATGCTGCCAGGGCTGGATGGCTTTCAGGTGATGGAAAAAATTCGGGAAACGGGAACGCCGGTAATTTTTTTAACTGCCATGGGAGACGTTTCCGACCGGGTCAAGGGCTTGAAGTCAGGAGCGGAGGATTATATCGTAAAGCCCTTTGAGCCCTTGGAGCTGCTGGCAAGGATTGAGATCGTGCTGCGCCGGTTCAACCGGGAACAGAAGAATTTGAGCTTTCGGGACATTACCGTCAATATGGAGGAGCGGAGCGTCCGCCGGGGAAGCGAAATCATCGATTTGACCCCGAAGGAATACGATCTTCTGGTGCTGTTTTTAAAGCACCAGAACGTGGCGCTAAGCCGGGATAAAATCCTGATGGATGTCTGGGAGTGCTCGGCGAATATCGAAACCAGGACAGTGGATAACCATGTCCAGCGCCTGCGGAAAAAGCTGGGGCTGGAGGACTGCCTGAAAACAGTTTTTAAAGTGGGCTACCGTTTGGAAAACGACCTCTAAGGCTTGCGGCCGAAAACTGGGAAGGGGGATTCTATGCGCTTTTGGCAGAAAATATTCCTGATTTCCCTGGCGGTGCTTACCGTTGCGGTGAATACCATCGCCTATCTGCTGATCGGAAACAACCATCAGCTGAATAAGGAAAAAGAAATTAAATCCAGCGTGGATGAATACAGTATTGTGGTTTCATCCTTCCAGACTAATGTGCTTTACGAGCGCTACCGGTCCAGCGAGGCGGAGCTGGACGATACCCAGATCACCCAGATTGCCCGGGAGTTTTCCTACCTGTTCACTCTGGATAATTTGTACATACAGCTCAACAAGGGCGAGGAACGGGTATTCTCTAACTTTACCCGGGATCTGCCGGACAATCTATACGAGAATGTGAATCAGCTCAGCGAGGGCGACGCCCGTGTGCTGATCCGCCGGGATGACGACAGCCGGGTTTACCTTTACATCACCTCGCCGGTGACGATTCAGAGCAGTAATTATTTTTTTACTACTATTAAAGATATTACCAATATTTACGATGTGAAAAATGATCAGCTCCGTTTCTTCAGCGTGCTGGGGCCTATTGTTTCCGTGGTAGTGGCGTTTATCATGCTGATTCTCTCAAAGCTGCTGACCAGCCGGATCAACCGGCTGCGGAAGTCCACCATGAAGGTGGCCAACGGAGAATATAACGCCATAGAAATTAAGTCTAAGGATGAAATCGGGGAACTGACCGCCGACTTCAACACCATGACCGAGGCGGTTAAGCAGAAGGTGGAAAAGCTGGAGGATATCGCCAGCGAGAGGAAGGTCTTTATCGATAATATGACCCATGAGATGAAAACGCCTTTAACCTCTATCATCGGTTTTTCCGACTTGCTGCGAAGCGCCCGCCTGGATGACGAAACGGTTCATGATTACGCGGAGAGCATTTATAAAGAGGGGAAATACCTCAAATCCATCTCATCGAAGCTGATGGATCTGATTTTGCTGCGCCAAAAGCCGGAAATGACGGAAATCGACGTTCCCCGCCTGGTGGAGGAAATCGACGAAAGCGTGCGCCCCATCGCTTCCAGCAGGCAGGTGGCGTTTTCCGCCGCCTCGGTGGAGGCGAAGCTGGTGTGCGACCGGGAGCTGATTAAATCCCTGCTGTACAACCTGATCGACAACGCGGTAAAGGCGTCCCAGTCGGGAACGTGCGTGACGCTTAACGCCTATTTTACCCAGGACGGCGTCATGGAGTTTTCCGTAGCCGACCAGGGCAGCGGTATTCCCAAGGAAGAGCTGGATAAAATTTTCGAGCCCTTTTACCGGGTGGACAAGGCCCGGTCCCGGAAATACGGCGGAGCTGGACTGGGACTGGCCTTGTGTATGGAAATTGCTCATGCTCACGCCGCGACTCTAGAAATCGAAAGCGAGGTCGGCAGGGGAACGGTGATCCGCCTGCGCTTTGACGGAAAAGGAAAGGGGTCGGTGCTGTGAGATTTGATAAAAATACCGGGAAAACCATAGCGTTCGCCTGCGTGATTTTATTCGCCGGCATCCTATTTTCCACCTGGGTTCTGCCCGCTGCCACAGAGGATAAAAGCGAACAGGCGGTCGTAATGCCGGTGACGCTGAATAACCCGCAGAAAATTATCGAAAGCCCCGCGATGAAAGCGGATCCGCAAAAGCTGTACCCGGCGGCCTACAGCCTCCGGGAACCGCTGAATACCAGTCAGATTGACGAAACGGTGGTTCAGGCAAGGAATCTGTTTTTGAAGAACGTCAGCGAGGATGTGGAATACCTGTTCAATCTGAAGATAGACAGCGTGATTATGGAGAAATACGCTGAGGCCTGGAGACTGACGCCGGGAAAGGTAACGGTGCCTTCCGAGCCGGTATGGGAGCCTGATGACGCTCAAAGCGGCGGCGTGTCGCCTCAAACCGGCAGCGGGCCGGAAGGAACCTTATCAGAGCCAGGCGCTGAGGATCCTGAGAGCGGAAGCACAGGAACCAGCGAGGAGCCTCAGGACAGCTCTTTAGAGCCTTCTGATGAGGAAAAAGAGCCGGAGGCAAAGCTTCAGCAGGAGGAATATGAAAGGCAGCAGGAGGAGTATCAAAAGCGTCTCCGGGAGTATGAACAGTATCTTTATGAGGAGGAAAAGGGCGACGCCTTTTCGCTGGATATCCTATTTACCGACGCCAAATCCACTACCTGGCGCATTACCGCCTGCGGTTATGCGGATGAGATCATCGCGCTGCACTGTGTCAAGGAGGATATCGAGGTGACGCCGGTCAGTATTTTTCAGGAAAGGAGCCTGGATTTAGCGGATACTGTTACGGCGAAAATGGACAGCGCGGTTTCTCTGTTTTATTCCAGAATAGGCTCGATAAGAGATGTGAATGATATCTATGAGAATGGGTATTATTGGAATTATATGGAGCTGTGCTTAGAGTCGCCCTCCTCAGAGCTCTACTGGAATATTTATGGATGGACGCCGGACCGGGTTCTGATCGCCGGATTCCGCGCGGAAACGAATACTCCGGTTTGCTATGGCCTGGTTCCTTGGTCAGAGAGCCTTTCTGACCTTTTGCTTGGATACGGCTATGATCCGGAGGTGTTCAGCGGCGCGGGCGGCTACGGATATTGAGTTTTTTTACGGAAAGCCTTTCCACCTATGGGAAAATTTGATATAATAATTCATTATGGAAGAATAAAGGGGAAATGAACATGGAAGTCAGAACACGGTATGCGCCGAGTCCTACCGGGTTTATGCATGTGGGTAATCTGAGAACGGCGCTTTATGAATATTTGATCGCCAAATCCCAGGGCGGGAAATTCATTCTGCGGATCGAGGACACCGACCAGGAGCGGCTGGTGGATGGCGCTGTGGAGGTAATCTACCGCACGCTGGATATGGTAGGCCTGAAGCATGACGAGGGCCCGGATGTGGGCGGTGAATACGGCCCGTATGTACAGAGCCAGCGAAAGGATATGTACAAGCCCTATGCGGAACAGCTGGTGAAAGAGGGCAAGGCTTATTACTGCTTCTGTACCAAAGAGAGGCTGGACGCCCTCCACCAGGAGCAGGGCGTCGGCGGCGGTTACGACCGCCACTGCCGGGATCTGCCTCAGGAAGAGGTAGACAGGCTTCTGGCTCAGGGAGTCCCCTATGTTATTCGTCAGAAAATGCCGCTGGAGGGCTCTACCACCTTCCAGGACGCGGTTTACGGAGAGATCACGGTGGAAAATAAGGAGCTGGAGGATCAGATTCTGCTGAAGGCCGACGGCTATCCGACCTATAACTTTGCCAACGTTATCGACGATCACAGTATGCATATCACCCATGTGGTGAGGGGATGTGAATATCTGTCCTCTGCGCCGAAATACAACCTTTTGTATGAGGCGTTCGGCTGGGAGGTTCCCACTTATGTGCATTTGCCGCTGATTATGGGGAAAAATGAGGATGGCAGCGTTTCCAAGCTTTCCAAGCGCCACGGCGCCACCAGCTTTGAAGACCTGATGGCGGACGGCTATCTGCCGGAGGCCGTCACCAACTATATCGCCCTGCTGGGCTGGTGTCCTAAGGATAATCAGGAAATGTTCACCCTGGAAGGCCTGACGGAGAGCTTCTCCATCGACGGCATCAGCAAATCGCCGGCGGTGTTCGACTATGATAAGCTGACCTGGTTTAACGGGGAGTATATCCGCAGGAAATCCCCGGAGGAATTTTTACAGCTGGCGAAGCCTTATTTCCGGCAGGCGTTCCCGGATACGGAGGCCCCTTATCCCAAGCTGGTGGAAATTCTTCAGCCCCGGGTTACCAGGCTGACGCAGATTCCTGAGATGATCGGCTTTTTCCAAAAGCTTCCCGGCTACGAAAAGGAGCTGTTTATCAATAAAAAAAGCAAGACCAACCTGGAAAATTCCAAGGAGGTTTTAGAGGATACCATCGCGCTGCTGGAAGCTCTGCCTAATTGGAATCATGATGGGATCCACGATTGCCTGATTCAGTACGCCCAGGAGAAAGGCCTGAAAAACGGCACCGTTATGTGGCCGGTGAGAATCGCGGCCGCCGGGCAATTGGTCACGCCGGGGGGCGCGATTGAAATTTTAGAAATCCTGGGCCGTGAGGAAAGCCTGCGGCGCCTGCGCCTGGGCCTTGCCAAACTATAAGAAGGGAGTATGCTTCATGCCGGAAATTGTAAAGCCAGCGGAAGGGGAAGAAACCCCATCCAATTTTATACAGGACTATATTGTGGAGGATTTGAAGGCGGGAGGACAATTTGAGGGAAAGCAGGTTCACACCCGTTTTCCTCCGGAGCCTAACGGCTATCTGCACATCGGCCACGCCAAGGCTGTCTGCATCGACTTTGGCACGGCGGAAAAGTTTGGCGGAATCTGCAATCTGCGAATGGACGACACCAATCCTACCAAGGAAGACGTGGAGTACGTGGACGCTATAAAGGAGGATATCCATTGGCTGGGGTTTGACTGGGACGACCGGTTTTACTATGCCTCCGAGTACTTTGAGAAAATGTACGAGTTTGCCTGCCGCCTGATTGAAAAAGGGCTGGCCTATGTGTGCGAGCTGACTCCCGAACAGATGCGGGAAAACCGGGGAGATTTGACCCATCCGGCGGTAAGCCCTTATCGGGACCGCCCTAAGGAGGAAAGCCTGGAGCTGTTCCGCAGAATGAAAGCCGGGGAGTTCGAGGATGGAAAAATGACGCTGCGGGCTAAAATCGATTTGGCCTCCGGCAATTTCAATATGCGCGACCCGGTTATCTACCGGATCAACCGGGCCAGGCACCACCGCACCGGAGATACCTGGTGCATTTATCCTATGTATGATTTCGCCCATCCTATCGAGGATATGCTGGAGGGAATCACCCATTCCCTATGTTCCCTGGAGTTTGAGGACCATCGGCCTTTGTACGACTGGGTGGTTGATAATGTGGACGGCCCCTGTAAGCCGCGGCAGATCGAATTCGCCAGATTGGGCATTGACCATACGGTGATGAGTAAAAGAAAGCTGCGGGCTTTGGTGGAAAACGGTCACGTGTCCGGCTGGGATGATCCCAGAATGCCCACCCTGGGCGGCTTGAGAAGAAGAGGGTATACCCCGGCCTCCATCCGAAATTTCTGCGATAGAATCGGTGTTTCTAAGGTGAATTCCACGGTGGACTACGGCTTTTTGGAGCACTGCCTGCGGGAGGACTTGAATCTGAACGCCCAGCGCACTATGGCGGTGCTGCGGCCGATTAAGCTGATCCTGACCAATTATCCGGAAAATAAAACCGAGACGTTTGAGGTAGAGAATAACCCCAACCGCCCGGAGGACGGCACCCGCACGGTGACCTTCTCCAGAGAGCTTTACATCGAGGCCGATGATTTTATGGAAGAACCCGTGAAGGGCTATTTCCGGCTGTTCCCAGGCAACGAGGTGCGGCTGAAGACCACCTATATCGTCCGCTGCACCGGCTGCAAAAAGGATGACGACGGCAACGTGGTGGAGGTATACGCGGAATACGACCCTGAGACCAGGGGAGGCAATACTCCCGACGGCAGAAAAATTAAGGGGACCATCCACTGGGCCGATGCGAAAACTGCTTTGGACGCCGAGGTCCGCTTGTACGATAACCTGTTTTTGGATCCGGAGCCCGAGGCCGGTGACAAGGACTTTTTGACCCTGTTAAATCCCAATTCCCTGGAGATTCTCACCGGCTGCAAGGTGGAGCGGGGCTTACAGGACGCGCAGGCGCCCCGGTCGTTCCAGTTTATGCGTTTAGGGTATTTCTGTCTTGATAATAAGGACAGCAAGCCGGGAAGGCTGGTGTTCAACCGTTCCGTATCTCTGAAGGACAGCTTTAAGCCAAAGAAAAAATAACGAAATAGGGAAAGGTCGGGGATTACAGATCTTCTGTAATCCCCGACCTTTTTGATGTTCGCTGGAAACAAGCCGCCGGGTAGAAAGGCGCGGTTTCCTAGCTGCCGGCCTTCAATGCAATGGAGAAATCAATTTTTCCCGTTGTGCTTCGGGCTTGCTGTTTGAGTTGGATGACATGAAAAAGACCGGAGCAAATCAAATAAGCTCCGGCCTTTTTCACGGAATTTTATTGAGCGTTCCGAGAGCGATTGAAGGCAAAATTATTTTCTATCAGCCTGTGCGGCAGGAAAAATTAAAAAGACAACGGTTCAGAGACGCTCGAAAGCCGTCATACCGGCATCATTTGAGCGCCGGACAAGGCAAAATACAGTACGACCACTATGCCCAGTACAATCCGGTACCAGCCGAAGGCCTTGAAATCGTGCTTTTTGATAAAGCCCATCAGGAACCGGATGGCCAGCATGGAAACGATAAAGGAAATCACCATGCCTACCAGCAGAATACCCAGCTCAGGCCCCGAGAAGCCGCCGCCCTCCACCAGAAAGATCAGAATTTTTACGCCGCTGGCGCCCAGCATCGCCGGAATCGCCAGGAAAAAGGAAAACTCAGCGGCTACAAAACGGGAGCAGCCAAGGAACACAGCGCCGAGGATAGTAGCGCCGGACCGGGAGGTGCCGGGAATCAGCGCCAGCATTTGGCATACGCCGATCAGCAAAGCCATCTGGTAGGTCAATTCAGAAAACTTTTTTACCTTGGGCTGTTTGTTCCGGCTTTCCAGAATCAGGAACAGAACGCCGTAAAGAATCAGCGTGGCGGCAATGACATAGGGAGTGGAAAGGACGCTGTCAATGACGTCGTTGAACAAAATTCCAATGATGCCGGCGGGAACGCTGGCCACAAGCACCTTTCCCCACAGGGAAAAGGTGTTTTTCTTTTCCCGCTCTGTTTTCTTAGGAGAAAAAGGGTTCAGCTTATGAAAATAAAGCACCACAACCGCTAAAATAGAACCAAACTGGATCAGCACCTTGAACATATCAAAGAATTCCTGATTCCGGGCCGGATCCGCCGCTACCGTCAGAGGGGTAAATTGGTTCAGCAGAATCAGGTGCCCGGTGCTGCTGATGGGAAGCCATTCGGTAATTCCCTGCACGATGCCAAATAAAACGGATTTTAAATATTCTAGAATTATTTCCATGCCGTCATCTCCTTGTTTTGGGTATGCCCTTTTATCCTATGAGCCGCCGGACAAAAACATGTTTTTCCTTTTGTTTTTTAGAGAAGAGAACAGATTTTTACGGAAAGACCTGCCGCGCTCCTGTTCGTAAGCTGTTTCTCTGTCCGGCAGGGGGCCTTTTTCGAGTGCCGGAATTCGGCCGAGAAAAACACGCCAGGGTCAATGCTCAGCTTGACGCAGCCGATCCTATCGATTTCTGCGGCAACGCGGAACCTGTTTAGCAGGATACGATATCCTTTTGTTCGGCGGCCTTAGAAGGGCCAAAGCCTGCGAAAGAGCCTTCCGGGAATTTTATGCGGCACAGCACCGCTGAAGCGGGGCGGCCTTGCCTGCGCAGTATTCGGAAGGCTAGGCGGTTGTTTATTCCACAGACGGGATTTTTACATCCACGTCTACGTCGGCGTCATAATCCACACCGTCAATCCCAAAGCCGAAAAGCTGGTAAAAATCCTTCCAATATCCGTCTAGGTCGGCGTATTGCTTTAGATTTTCATCCGTAACCTGATTCCAAAGCGAATCGACGGCGCTTTGAACCCTGGAATCCATTTCCCAGTCGTCCATACGAATGCGGTTCTCCTCATCCACAGGAATCGGAGAGGCGAACAGCTTTTTCCGAAGCAAACGGTCCATTTGCTCGATACAGCCCTCATGGGTTCCTTGTTCCTTCATCACATGGAACAGAATGGAGATATACAGCGGCACCACGGGAATGGCGGCGCTGGCCTGAGTGACCAGGGCCTTATTCACCGAAATGAAAGCCTTGCCGCCGATGGCCGACAATTGCTCGGTAATGCGGAGGGCGGTTTCCTGCAAATCCTTTTTGGCTTGTCCGATGGAACCGTTTTTATAAATAGCGTGGGTTACCTCAGGCCCGATATAGGAATAAGCCACTGTGGCAAAGCTTTGTGCGAGAAGTCCCTTTTCTTTCAAGAGGTCGATCCAAAGCTGCCAGTCCTCTCCGCCCATCACCTTGACGGTTGCGGCGACCTCCTCGCCGCTGGCAGGCTCGATGGAAACCTCTTTAATCTGATTGGTGCTCAGGTCGATGCTCCGGCTTTTAAAAGGAGCGCCTACCGGTTTTAAAACAGAGGAGTAGGTGCGTCCTTCTGCGTCTGTGCGGCGGGGAGCGGCCACACTGTAAACCAGCAGGTCGATTTGTCCCAGATCCTTTTGAATAAGTTCAGCCGCTTGTTCTTTCATTTCCTGGGAAAAAGCGTCGCCAATCAACGTCTTTGCGTAAAGGCCATCCTCCAGGGCATAGGTTTCAAAGGCCGCGTTATTATACCATCCGGGAGTACCGGTGCGCTTTCCGGAAGCGGGATGGTCATAGGACACACCGATGGTTTTCGCGCCGCAGCCGAATGCGGCCGCGATCCGCGTGGCCAGCCCAAAGCCGGTGGAACAGCCTACCACCAATACGTTTTTACATCCGGTCATAGCGCCTTGGGCTTTCACATAGGCGATTTGATCCGCGACATGGCGCGCGCAGCCGACAGGATGGGCGGTGGTGCAGATAAATCCTCTGGTTTTTGGTTTTACAATCATGAAAAAGCCTCCTAATTGTCTTCTATGGCGGTAAAGCCAGAAAATTTCCATGGAATAAAATAGCAGTACAATTATTTTATTATAGCATAGCCGGGAAAGAAAGGGCAAGCTTTCCGTAAAAGTTTCGAGACGCTCAGCGGTCATAACAAAGGAATATCGTCCATATAACTAGTACCAGATTAGGGGGGATGCCTATGATCATTGCGCTGGTGGGAAACCCAAACTGCGGCAAAACCACGCTGTTTAACGCGCTTACCGGCAGCACTCAATATGTGGGTAACTGGCCGGGTGTGACGGTGGAAAAAAAGCTGGGGGTACTCCGGGGAAACCCAAGGGTAACCGTGGCGGACCTTCCGGGGATTTATTCCTTGGAGGCAGCCAGTCCTGATGAGAAGGCAGCCCGCGCGTTTTTAGAAAAAGAGCGTCCGGATGTAATTTTAAATATCATAGACGCCACCAACCTGGAGCGAAACCTATATTTGACCACACAGCTGCTGGAGCTGGGAATACCTCTCGTGCTGGCCTTGAACGTGATGGATATGGTGGAGAAAAAAGGGGGCCGGATCGATATCCCGCGCCTTTCCAAAGAGCTCGGCTGTCCGGTGGTTCCGATGGCTGCTTCCAAGGGAAAGGGAGTCCGGGAGGCGGCGGAGGCCGCTGTAAGCTTAGGACTGCGGCGGGAGAGAACCCTTGCCGGCTGTCTAAAAGGCAAAACGCCTGGAGGAAAAGAAGACGGCCGTCAAGCTGGCGGGGCGGCGTCTCAACAGGTTCTGAAAGGAAAAGATGCAGACGCTGTTCTTCCTGACGAAGCGGCGGCTTCCATGAGGTACCGAGAGGTTGACCGATTAGTGGCTTTGACGGTACGAAGAAACCATAAAGCGCGGAATACTACCAGGCAAATCGACAGGATTTTGATGAACCGTCTTTTAGGGTTTCCTATTTTTGCGGCTCTTATGTGGGCAGTATATATGGTTTCCGTCAATCTGGTGGGGGGAACAGTGACCGGCTGGCTTCAAGAAAAGCTCTTTCAAGACCTGATTGGCGGGAGTCTTTTGGATCTGCTGGAAGCTATGGGTACGGCCCAATGGCTGCAAAGCCTGTTGACAGACGGCCTGCTGAGGGGAGTAGGGGCTGTGCTCAGCTTTCTGCCGCAAATTGCCGTGCTGTTCCTGATCCTCTCTTTGCTGGAGGACTGCGGATATATGGCCCGGGTAGCGTTCCTGATGGACCGGCTGCTGAAGCGGCTTGGACTTTCCGGAAAATCTTTTATCTCATTTTTAGTAGGCACAGGGTGCTCTGTTCCCGCGATTATGGCCAGCCGGACGATAGAGGATCAAACCAGCCGGCGCCTGACTATTTTTTTAACGCCGTTCATCCCTTGCAGCGCCAAGCTTCCCCTATTTGCTTTGCTGGGGGGCGCTTTTTTTCCAGACAAAACCTGGGTAGCACCCTCTATGTACTTTGTTGGGATGGGCGCGGCAATTTTTGCCGGGCTGTTATTAAAAAAATGGAAGCCGTTTCACAGGGAAGCCTCCGGGTTCGTCATGGAGCTTCCGGACTATCGCTTGCCGAACCTAAAAAGCGTGGGAAGAAGGGTATGGGAACGGATAAAAGCGTTTGTGGTAAAGGCTGGCACTATTATCTTTATCGGCTGCGGTATTTTATGGTTTTTACAGAGGTTTGACCGGACGCTTGCCGTCAGCCAGCCATCTGAAAGCATTTTAGCCGATTTGGGCAGGTGCCTAGCGCCGTTATTTACTCCCTTAGGCTTCGGCAGGTGGGAAGCGGCGGTGGCCGCCTTATCCGGCGCCTTAGCGAAAGAAAATATTGTGGCGGCCCTGGAAATTCTGCTGCCCCGGACTGGAGCTCCGGCAGCGGACGGCGCGGCGGCCTGGGGGCTTTCCTCCGTATTTACCCCGCTGAGCGCTTACAGCTTTATGCTGTTCAACCTGCTGGCGGCTCCCTGCATTGGTGCGGTCAGTGCCATGAGAAAGGAGCTGGGCTCCTGGAAATGGACACTGGCTGCGGTGGGCTTCCAAACAGGTACCGCATATCTTGTAGCAATGCTGGTGTATCAAACGGGCTTGGCCCTGTTCTATGGTGGCAGCCTCTTATTTACCGCTGCTATTTGGGGGCTGACCGGCCTGATTTTATGGCAGCTGACCTGCTTACAGGGAAAAAACCAACCGAGGAAAAAATCAAGAACCGCGGCCTGATTCTCCTGGCGGAATCATAGGCAGCGGTTCTTCTTTTATAATGTTCAGCTATTTTCGGAACGCAAAAGCGCCGCGGTATTGCAAAAATAACTGCTCTCCCAGGAGCACCGAGGAAAGCAGGAGCAGGCATATCGCTGATTGGCTTATAGCGCCTAAGGCTTTGCCTCAGCCGCCGATGCGGCAAAGCCCCAAGGCAGCTGCCTGCGGCGTCCGCTGAGGGAGGCAAAAAGCGGAACAAAGCACAAGATCCTTTACCAGCTTCTGCATGTTTGCGGGAAACGGCTCACAAAAAGGCGGTTTGCCGGAGCTTCGGCAGCGGCCGCGCCGTACCGGCCGGCGGCGCGGCAAGGAAATAAGCGCTTATAGAACCTCTACCTGAAAGCCCGCCATTACATCCAGCGCTTTTTGATTCAGGCCGGGATCATTGCTTGCCGTACAGTGGGAATCGACCACAATAGCGGCCTCCGGTAAAGCGGCCCTGGCCAAAACCGCGTTGGAAATTACACAAATATTGGATACCACGCCGCAAAGCTCGATGGACTCGTAGGGATGGCTTTTTAAATATTCCCCGAGCTCTAGAGAGCCGAAGGTCGGTTTTTCAAATACTGCCGCGGCCTTGGAAAGATAGGAGGCAGCCTTGCCGTAGACCCTCCAGCCATCGCTTCCTTTCAGACAGTGGGGAACCGGCAGCTTTTTCCCCTCCTGCGTGGAACTGTAATCCTGCCCGTGAGTGTCTAGAGTAAAAATAATGTCGTCCCCGTTTTTAAGATAGCTCTCAATTTTACGGCAGATCGGATCCTCCAAAGAAACTGCCTGCTCAAACCCTAAGCTGCCGCTGACGAAATCATTTTGATAGTCGATCACTAAAAGTAGCTTTTTCATGATTACCACCTGTCCCTTTTGTTGTTGGCATCATCATACCACATAAATTGGAACTTTGGTAGCGTTTAAAGCTGTTTTTATATTATAAATTAATAATAGCTAATAATATATAAATATTATTAATACTAATTATTCTATAGTTATAATGCTGTTTAAAATTTAACTAATATCTAATATTTGGAAAAAATGGATGATTTTTTCCGGTAAAATATGATTAAAACGAAAAATAAAATTGGTCAATTTGTAAAATTTATCGGGAAAAGTATAGAAATATGAAAGGATTTAACGTACACTTAACATTGAAGTAATAAACTCATAATGAAATTGTAAAAATGAATTCAAAAATGCAAGGATCTGAAAATTGAGACGGGTGGGATAGTATGGAAATAGGGAGTATGTTGATGCAGCTGGCCGGAGGCCTTGGGTTGTTCTTGTTCGGAATGAAGCTTATGGGGGACGGCCTTGAAATGGCGGCCGGCTCAAAGCTGAGAGGAATGATCGAGCGCTTGACCAAAAACAAGTATATGGGCGCTTTGGTTGGCTTGGTGGTTACGGCTGTCATTCAAAGCTCCTCTGCCACCACGGTGATGGTGGTAGGCTTTGTAAATGCTGGACTGATGAATTTAGCCCAGGCGGTAGGCGTGATCATGGGCGCTAATATCGGTACTACAGTAACCGGCGTGATGATCGCCATCAATCTAACTGCGATTGCGCCGATCGCGGTTCTCATCGGCGTGGTAATGATATCCTTTATCAAGCGAAACAGCGTTAAGCATATCGGCCAGATCATCGCGGGCTTCGGAATTCTCTTTATGGGCATGAAAATGATGAGCACCGCTATGGAACCTCTCTCTGAGTCTGAGGTTTTTACCAGCCTGATGACCTCTTTCTCAAACCCGCTTTTGGGCGTGCTGGTCGGTCTGGTGTTTACCGCGATTATCCAAAGCTCCTCCGCCTCTGTAGGCGTGCTTCAGGCGTTGGGCGCGGCTGGCGCCATCACTCTTCCAAGCGCGATTTATGTGATTTACGGTCAAAATATCGGCACCTGCGTCACCGCGCTGATTTCCAGCGTGGGCACCAGCAAGACGGCGAGAAGAACCGCGGTGGTTCACTTAATGTTCAATGTGTTTGGCGCAATCCTGTTTATCGTCATCAGTATGCTGTTTCCCTTTGCGGAGCTGGTTCAAAGAATCGCCCCGGGCAGCGTGATGGCTCAGATTTCGATTGTCCACGTGATTTTTAATATTGTTTGCACCGCGATCATGCTTCCTCTGAGCAGCCTGCTGGTAAAGGTTGCCTGTAAAGTGATTCCGGGTTCTGATCCGGTCAAAAGCTCCAACTCCCTGGCTTATCTGGACGCCAGAATTCTGAGCACTCCTCCGGTCGCCGTTGCCCAGCTGTTTAAAGAGGTGGACCGTATGGGGCAGCTTGCTAAGGAAACCTTAGGGATGGCCATGGACGCCTTGATTACCCAAGATAATACTAAGGTGGATCAAATCTATGAAAATGAAAATACGATCAATTTCCTAAACCGGGGGATCGCGGAATATCTGGTAAAAATCAACGGCTTGGATTTGGAGGATTATGACCGGCAGGCCTTGGGCTCGATGTACCATGTCATCAGCGATATGGAGCGGATCGGGGATCACAGCGAGAACCTGTGTGAGCTGGCCCAGACCCTGAAGAAATCCAAGCAGAAATTCAGTCCCTGGGCGGTGGAGCAGGCCACGGAGATGCGAAACCGGGTGGAGGCGATGCTGGAAGAGGCATTGCAGATGTTTGCCAGCCGGGAAACTCAGCCCCAGATGGCGGCGGATATCAACCGCCGGGAGGAAATCATCGACGATGCCACACAGGAGTTGAAGGATCTCCATATTGAGCGGCTGAACCAAGGAAAGTGCTCTGTGGTTGCGGGAACGGTGTTTATGGACATGCTCACCAACCTGGAGCGAATCGCCGACCATTGTACGAATATCGCTTATTCCATGACCAACCAGAAAAACCACGAGCTGCAAAGCACGATCCCCGTGGAGCCGGTGGCGGTAAGGTAATTTTGAAATTTTCAATTAGCTGGATATGAGAAAAATATACTCGAAAGAGCAAGCCTGATGCGGGCTTGCTCTTTTTGATTGATATTAAATGAAAAAATAGCTATAATAAATAGATAATAGAGCTTTTAGAAAGGAGGAGACCTTCGTTGCGTTTCACCATCAGCCCCTGCACCGCGCAAGGGGACACGGTATTTTTGATTTATGACGAAGCAGGAGAGGTGCGCTACCGGGTGACCAGAAGTAAAAAGCCCGCCGGCGCCGTGCTGCTGCTTACTGATTCTCAGGGAACTGCGGCCGCCAAAATTAAGCAGAGGGTGTTTCCTCCTATTATCCGGTACGGGATTTCGCCGGCGGAGGGGAAAAATCTCAGCGTTACCTTGCGGATTTCCGGGAATGGGATTCCCCAGCAATTGGTTTTGGGCGGGGTCACCTGGCATTTCCGGGGCGATTTGGTGGCGCGGAATTTTGACGTGATTGATGTTGACTCCAGCGTGCTGCTAAGCCATCAAAAATGCTGGAAGGATAGAATGGACTGCTTTGCGGTGGAAATCCGTCAGCCGGCGTTTGAGGTGCCGCTGCTTTGCGTCTGTTTGTGTGTGGATCTTACTACAGAAGGCGATATCAACGCCGTAGTTGCTATAAATTAGAGGGAATCGGCCCGGATTTTAAGTGATTCTATCATTGTACGAGTCCTGCTCCTTGTGATATAATAAAGTGTAAAATTGATGAAAAAAGAAAATGAAAGCAAGTAACAGGAAAAAGAGGTAAGCTTGAATGGATGTAAGAGAGAATTTGCGGAATATTGCCATTATCGCCCACGTAGACCACGGCAAAACCACCCTGGTGGATCAGATGCTGCGGCAAAGCGGTATTTTCCGGGCGAACGAGGCGGTGGCGGAACGGGTAATGGATTCCAATGATTTGGAGCGGGAGCGCGGGATTACCATTCTTTCTAAAAATACGGCGGTCATGTATCAGGATACGAAAATTAATATTGTGGATACTCCCGGTCACGCCGATTTTGGCGGCGAGGTAGAGCGGATCCTGATGATGGTGGATGGCGTTCTGCTGCTGGTGGACGCTTTTGAGGGCTGTATGCCCCAGACCCGGTTTGTGCTGAAAAAGGCTCTTGGCTTGGGAAAGAGGCCTGTGGTTGTGGTGAATAAGATCGACCGTCCCGGCGCCCGGCCTGCCGAAGTGGTGGATGAGGTGCTGGATTTGTTTATTGAGCTGGGCGCGGATGATGACCAGCTGGAGTTTCCGGTGATTTACGCCTCCGGCAGAGACGGCTACGCTACCACGGATCCGGCTGTGCCCGGCAAGGATATGACCCCGTTGTTTGAGGCTATTTTGAAATATGTGCCCGCCCCGAAGGGAGAATTGAACGGACCGCTGCAGATTTTGTTTTCCAATATTGATTACGATGATTATGTAGGCCGTATTGGCGTGGGCAGAGTGGAGCGCGGCCAGGTGAAAACCGGCCAAAGCGTTGTCCTGTGCCACAACGATGGTACGACCAAGCAGGCCAGAATTACTAAAATGTACCAATTTGAGGGCTTGAAAAGGGTAGAGGCCCAATCCGCCGCCCTGGGGGACCTAATTGCGGTGTCCGGAATTACGGATCTGAATATCGGCGAGACTGCCTGCGATCCCGAATGTGTAGAGCCCCTGCCCTTTGTAAAGATTGACGAGCCGACGGTATCTATGATGTTCATGGTGAATAACAGCCCCTTTGCCGGCCGGGAGGGAAAATATGTCACCTCTCGGAATATCCGGGACCGGCTCTTCAAGGAAGTGGAAACCAACGTAGCCATGCGGGTGGAGGAAACGGATTCCTCCGATACCTTTAAGGTCAGCGGCCGGGGAGAGCTGCATCTTTCCATTCTGATCGAAACCATGCGCCGGCAGAACTATGAATTTCAGGTTTCCAGGCCTACGGTGATTTATAAGACCATCAATGGAAAGCTTTGCGAGCCGATGGAGCTTTTGATGATCGAGGTGCCTGACAATTACGTGGGCGCTGTGATGGAAAAGCTGGGCACCCGCAAGGCGGAGCTTTTGAATATGGGCACCCGGGAAACGGGCACCACCCATCTGGAGTTTAAAATTCCCGCCAGAGGGCTGATGGGCTACCGCTCTGAATTTTTGACCGATACCAACGGTAACGGAATCATGAACCATGTGTTTGACTGCTATGAGCCGTACAAGGGCGATATTTTACAGCGGCAGCAGGGCTCTTTGATCGCTCACGAAACGGGGGAAACCACAGGCTATGGCTTGTTTGCCGCCCAGGACCGGGGCAGATTGTTCGTAGGTCCCGGCGTTCCGGTCTATGAGGGGATGATCGTGGGAGCGTCTCCAAAGTCCGAGGATATCACGGTGAATGTGTGTAAGAAAAAGCACGTGACCAATACCCGGGCCGCCGGCTCCGACGAGGCGCTGAAGCTGACTCCTCCCAGTATTATGAGCCTGGAGCAGTCCTTGGAATTTATCACCGACGATGAGCTGGTGGAGGTCACGCCAAAGAGCATCCGGTTGAGAAAGACGATTTTGAATAAGGAACAACGGATGAAAAATGCCAGCCGGAAAGGATAAGCTTTTTCCCTGGTTCCTAAGGCGGGCGCTGGGAGAGGTGTCCGCTTTTTTTATGTATCCGTTTGATTGGCTGCGCGGCGGATGTTCCTCTGATACCGCTTTTGGCGCTGACGGGAATGCTGCCCCTTAGGTTGAGTACCGGCGTATCGGATAAATCGTACTTTCCAGTGAATTTTAAGCAGGTCCGCGGATACTCCGCCCGATCGGGCGGGGCGTTGTGCCGCTGAAAGGAGAAACTGTCTTGGAAATTTTCGACGTAATGCTGAAAGCAGCCTATCTTGGACTGACCGGAGTAGGAATGCCGTTAGCAGTGCTGGCATATTTGATTTATGGAAGCCTGAAATGCGGAACCCGAACCGGCGGCCTGCTGTTCTGCGGTCATCTGCTGGTTTCCGTGCTGGCGGGCGGCGTGGTGTTTTTAGGCGGCGGATGGATCTTCGAATCTAGCGCGGCGGGCGCTTTTCTGAATTTCGCAGCGGCCGCGGCTGCTGCAGCAGCGGGCGTCAGCCTGTTGGTATCCGTATTCCGTGACCACGCCTTCATGGATCGGGAATTAGCGGTTCAGGCGGAACCGGAGCCAGAGCCGGAATATCAGGATATCTATTCCCAATCGGGCCCGGCTCCGGCTCGAAGATCTGTGAAAAAGCGTCCCCAGGCGGGAGAAAATATTTTTTTGTTCGGCTTGGTCTTTACCCTTACGGATGTTCATTGGCTGACCTGGCTCAGCGTATCCGCCAAGTCCCTGACGGTTCAGGCTTTTGAGTCCGGCGGCTCCGGCTTTTTAGGCGTGGCGTCCGCCTTGCTCTTTTTGGTCGTTTTCATTCTGTTTGAGATGATTCTGTTTCTGGCGCTGTCCAAAATCATTTCATTATTTCAGGGGATTCTGGCGCACTGGGTTTTCCGGATCATAGCGGGAGTTTGCGGCGGGCTGCTGGTGGTTTCCACCGTGGGAAAAGCGATCGATATGGTGAAGGACTTAGGGATGTTGAGTTTTTAACTGGGAACTATGATGATGGGAGAGCTTCCATGGAGTTTGTAATTCTTGACCTGGAATGGAACGGAACCTACAGTAAAAGAAAAAGCGGCTTTTTCAACGAGATTATAGAATTCGGCGCGGTTAAGGTAAACGACCGCCTGTGCGTGGAGGATACCTTCTCCGTGGTGGTAAAGCCCCAAATTGGTAAGAAGCTCAGCAGCAAGGTCAAAAACCTGACGAACATCAGCAGTGAGGAGCTGGGGCTGGGCGTTACGTATACCAGGGCGGTAAGTAAATTTAAAAAGTTTTTAGGAAACGCAGTTCTGATGACCTGGGGAACCTCGGATATCTTAGCCCTGATGGAAAACCATCAATATTATTGGGGCACGGACCGCCTGGACTACATAGAGGGCTATGTCAATCTGCAAAGCTTTTGCGAACGGCGCGTGTACTATGAGAGGGGAAAGCAAATGGGGCTTTCCACTGCGGCTCAGCTTCTGGGCATCGATGTGCAGGGAATGGAGCATCATCGGGCGCTGGATGACAGCCTTTTGGCCTTGGCCTGTTTTCGAAGGCTTTATGATGAGGAAGAGCTGAAACCTTTCTTTGAGGATGCCTCAAAGGATCAATTTTATGATAAAATGCGGTTTAAAACGACTATCCTTTGCGATCTCAGCAATCCTCTGCTAAAGGATGCGGATATGAGCTTTGAATGCCCGGCGTGCGGAGCGGAGGCGAAAAGGAATGGCGAGTGGGAGTTTAAAAACAAAAGCTACCGGGCAGACTTCCGGTGTCCGTGCTGCGGCGGGGAATTTAAGGGGAGAATTCAGTTTAAGCTGAAGTACGAGGGCGTAGTGGTAAAAAAGACCACCGCCCGCAAGGAAGAAGAACCTGCGGGAGAAATGGCTGCGGCGGAGGAGGCTGACGGATAAAAAGAGGGCTGCTTCAAAAAAATTTGTCCGCTTACGTTGAAAGGCGCGGAGATTTAAAATGCGGCTTTTGCCTCCCTGCGGGAAGGCTAGCGCCGCCGGCGGCCCTCCCAATGCTTCCCCTCCGTTTCTGCAGCGGCGATCGCCGCTACGCGGGGAAGGCAGACCGAAAAAAGTGCTTTCCGGCTTATTGCCTGAAAAGCAGAAACAGTGACAGAATTCAGCGCCCCCTGAGGGCTAAGCCGGCTGGAAACCTTTCCGGAACGGCGGGAGGTATCTGCCCGCCGGTTTTGTTACTACGGAAAAGGGCTTGCCGGGAATAGGAGGAAGCTATGGTATTTCACAGCAGCGCGATGCGTCTTAACTTTAAGGAAGGGGTAGGCTATTTGACCTTTCCGGCCTTGGAAAGCTATCCCTTCGTCCGCCACGCCTTTTCCACCCGGCTGGGGGGCGTCAGCAAAGACGAGTTTTTTTCCATGAATCTCAGCTTTCACCGCGGAGACCCGGATGAAAATGTATTGGAAAATTACCGACGCATCTGCGGGGCGGCAGGCTTTCCTTACGAGGGGCTGACCGCTTCGGCGCAGGATCATCACACCTTTATTCGGCGGGTGGGAAGGCAGGATAGAGGCGTCGGCATTTTCCGGCCCAGAGATTTGGAAAGCGTGGACGGCTTGGTCACCGACGAGCCGGATGTGGTGCTGGTTACCTATTATGCCGACTGTGTTCCCCTTTACTTTTTAGACCCGGAAAAGAGGGTGATTGGCTTGGCTCATGGCGGATGGCGGGGGACTGCCGGCCGGATCGGACGGAAAATGGTAGAGAAAATGAAGGCGGAATACGGATGCCGTCCGGAGCGGATCATAGGAGCGATCGGCCCGTCTATAGGAGCCTGCTGCTATGAGGTGGATGAGCCGGTGGCAAGGGAGTTTTTGGCCCTTTCTGACCTGGAAACGGAAAGATTTGTTATGGATAAGAAAAACGGAAAGTATAACCTTGACCTGTGGGAGGCCAACCGGCAAATCATGGTCAGGGCCGGGATGCGTCCGGAAAATATTACAGTGACGGATTTGTGTACCCGTTGCAATCATGATTGGCTCATTTCCCACCGGGCAACCGGAGGAAAACGGGGCGGTATGGCGGCGATGATGTGTTTGGTGGAGCAGTGCAGCCGGGCGGAGGAAAAAGCATGACAGAGCTGATGCAGGCGTGCCGCATTTGTCCCCGAAGCTGTGGCGCCAGAAGGGAAAGAGAGAGCGGACAAGGCTTTTGCCGCATGGGTGTATTTCCCAGGGTAGCCAGAGCGGCCCTCCATTTTTGGGAGGAGCCATGCATCAGCGGAACGAGAGGATCCGGTACTGTGTTTTTCAGTGGATGTTCCCTTCGGTGCGCCTTTTGCCAAAATGAAGAAATCAGCGCCCGGGATTTTGGAAAGACGGTCGCCCCGGAGGAGCTTGCTCAAATATATCGGGAGCTGGAGGAGAAAGGGGCTCACAATATCAACCTGGTAAATCCAACCCATTTTGTCCCGGCGATTTTAGAAAGCTTCCGGTATTACCGGCCTAAGGTTCCAGTGGTGTATAACTCCAGCGGCTACGAGACGGTGGAAACCTTAAAGCTGCTGGAGGGGAGCGTGGATATCTATTTGCCGGACCTCAAATATTCCGACGAGGAAAAGGCGCGGAGATATTCCGGCGCAGGCGATTATTTCCAGGCGGCGTCCAAGGCAATCCCAGAGATGGTCAGACAGACGGGAAGGCCGGTATTCGGTCAGGACGGTATGCTGGTAAGAGGAACGGTAGTCCGGCATTTGGTACTGCCTTTGGCTACGCAAAACGCCATTGGCGCGCTCCGATTTTTGAAAGAAGCGTTTGGCGATCAGATTCTTGTGAGCCTGATGGGACAATACGTTCCCTATGGGAGAGTGCGCCTGGGGGAATTCCCTGAGCTCAACCGCAGGATCACCAGAAGGGAGTATGAGAAGGTGCAGGATGAGCTGTTCCGCCTGGAGTTAAACGGCTTTGTACAGGAGCTAAGCTCGGCAAAAAAAGACTTCATTCCCAGCTTTGATCTGACTGGCGTTGAAAGGAGAGAAGACGGTGAATAGGCTTAAGGAAGAACAGCGGGAGGAAAAGCGCCGCCTTTTGGGGCTTCCCATTTATTCTGCCTCAGAGGAGATTTTAAGCGCCGTCAGCCATGGGATTGGGGTGCTTTTATCGATCGCGGCGCTGGTGCTTCTTTTGGTGAGCGCTCCCGGCGATCCGATTGTGATTGTGTCCTTGTCTATTTACAGCGCCACGTTAATTCTTTTATATTTGGTTTCCACCCTGTATCACGCTTTAGGAGTGAACAAGGGAAAGAGGGTGTTCCGCATCTTGGACCATTGCTCCATTTTTTTGCTGATCGCCGGCACCTATACGCCTTTGAGCCTTGTCATCATCGGCGGAACGGTGGGGTGGGTGCTGTTTGGCGTCATCTGGGCGGCAGCCGTGGTGGGAATCGTATTTAACGCTGTTAATTTAAAGCGGTTCCAAAGGCTGTCGATGGTATGCTATATCTGTATGGGGTGGGCGGTGATTTTCGCCGCGAAGCCTCTGGCCGGCTCCATGCCCTTTTGGGAGATGATTCTTTTGCTGGCTGGAGGCGTTTTTTATACGGTAGGAGCGGCGCTGTATGGAATAGGAAAGAAAAGGAAGTATGTGCATTCCCTCTGGCATCTGTTCGTGCTGGCGGGAAGCATATTCCATTTTTTCTGTATCTACGGCTGTCTGTAGTCAAAAAGCATAATTAGATTTTTCATATTGGTATCGTCCAGACGTTTGGCAAGGCTTTCCAACGCTGCGCAAATAATTATCGCGAGGCATGCTGCGGAAAATGGAGAGCGCGCTATGCCGCGAAGCTGCTTTTACAGCATCTTGGTGCTTCTGGAAAACGCAATCCGACCGCGGTGTCCAAAAGATGTGAGCGATATGCGGCGAAGAACGCTCCGACCTGCGGCGGCAGAGGAAAGCAAAACAGTTGTTTGCAGTGCCCGCTCGTAAGGAATTAGAAAAAATTTACAAAATAGGCACAAATATTACGCGGGGAATGGTATTATTATTCTATAAGATGCAAAATGGAAATGGAAGGGTGCATTGTTATGAAAAAGTTTTTAGGGGAATTTAAAGAATTTGCCTTGCGGGGTAACGTGATGGATTTGGCGATCGGCGTTATTATCGGCGCAGCGTTTCAAGCGATCGTTACGTCGCTGACAGGGGATATTATTTCCCCGCTGCTGGGCCTGTTCGGTCAGGTGAATTTTGACTCTTTGGCCATCACCGTGGGACAGGCCACGATCAGATACGGCGCGTTTCTGACTGCGGTGCTGAACTTCGTCATCATGGCTTTGGTAATCTTCCTGTTTGTGAAGCTGACCAATAAGCTGTCCAAATGGGGAAAAAAGCCAGTGGAGGAGCAAAAGGCTGCCACAAAGATTTGTCCCTACTGCTGCTCCGAAATTTCTCTGGAAGCAAAGCGCTGTCCCCACTGCACTTCGGTGCTGGACAATAACCAATCAGACTCTATTTAACAGCTTTGTCAATTCCGGCGGCGTAATTTGGAGGTTGAAACCATGGAGTATACCACAAAAGAAATGAGCTATGACGCCAGCAGCGGTGAAGGAAGAATTTTCGCCAGGGGGTTCGCTCCGGCGGATAAAAATGCGGTCCGGGGGATTCTCCAGATCGCTCACGGTATGGCGGAGCACAGCCTCCGGTATGAAAGTTTCGCCAAATACTTGGTGGCGAAGGGATTTGTGGTTTGTGTCAACGACCATGCGGGGCATGGAAAATCGGCGGTGGATGAGGAGAGCTTTGGTTATTTTGGTCCGGGAGGCTATCAGAATCTGGTAAAGGATATGAATAAGCTGCGCCGGATTATCCAGGAAGACTTTCCCAGTGCTCCTTATATGCTCATGGGCCACAGTATGGGTTCTTTTTTGGCTAGGCGTTATCTCAGCGACTATGGTGAAGGAGTCAGCGCAGCGGTACTCTGCGGCACCAGCGCGGGTTTTTCTCCTGCTGTTATGAAGATGGGCCTAGCTTACGCCAACAGAATTGTAATGAAAAAGGGTCCCAAGGCCCATGACGACCAGCTAAAAAAATTAACCACTGGTGGGTATAACCGTTCCTTTCAGCCGGCCCGCACGGAGAATGACTGGCTCTCTCGGGATGAGGCTCAGGTGGATTTGTACAATCAGGATCCGTTGTGTGGATTCGATTTTACAGTGTCCGGCTATCGGGATTTGGTCACTCTGCTTTTCGACGTGAATAAGCCGCAGTGGTTCCGCTCCGTACCGACTGATTTTCCGATTTTAATGGTTTCTGGGGACCAGGATCCGGTAGGGGATTTTGGAAAGGGCGTTAGAAAAGTTTACCACCGTTTGGTGAAAACCGGCCATGATGTCAAGCTGATCCTTTATCCCGGCGGAAGACATGAAATTCTCAATGAAACGAATAGAGAACAGGTTTATGAGGATATCGCCTCGTTTTTGCTGAAAGCAACAGATTGATAAAAAAGGCAGCCGCTTTACTTGAAAGGCGGCTGCCTTTTTTACCGGCCGTTTTTAATACCGTATATAGATACTGTTAGTGTATACTTTCGCTTTTGACAGACGGCAGACCTGTTTCTGTGTTCTTTATAGATTGTTCTCAAGGATCATCGTCAGCATAATAAAAGGAGAGCGGAATAAAACCGCTCTCCTTTTTAGAGAATCCAGGAATTTAGGCGCAATACATTATTCCCTCGATTATTCACCAAAATATCTCTTTAAAAGGCCGGCGAAAGCCTTGCCGTGACGAGCCTCGTCGCGGGCCATCTCGTGGACGGTGTCGTGGATGGCATCCAGATTAGCGGCCTTCGCGCGTTTGGCCAGATCAAACTTGCCGGCAGTCGCGCCGTTTTCAGCCTCTACACGCATTTCCAGATTCTTCTTAGTGCTGTCGGTAATAACCTCGCCCAGAAGTTCGGCAAACTTAGCGGCATGCTCAGCCTCTTCATAAGCGGCCTTTTCCCAATACAGGCCGATCTCCGGATAACCTTCTCTGTGGGCGACACGGGCCATAGCCAAATACATACCAACCTCGGTGCACTCGCCGTTAAAGTTAGCTCTTAAATCCTCCATGATGTCTTCGCTGGAACCCTGGGCAACGCCTACTACGTGCTCAGCAGCCCAAGACATTTCGCCTTTCTGCTCCACGAACTTCTCTTTAGGAGCCTTGCACTGGGGGCAGAAATCAGGAGCGGTTTCTCCTTCGTAAACATAACCACAAACAGAGCATACAAATTTCTTCATTTTAAATTCCTCCAAATCATAATATTCTATCTTATAAAGGGCAAATCCCTTTATTTACTATTAACCGGCGTTCTTTTGGGCGTTAAGACATTCCTCGCAAATGCCATGAAACACTAGATCATGAGAATCAATCTGACAGCGGATTCGCTTACTAACATCGAAATCAAGCTGGGCGTCCTGCTCCACATCTTCCACATCCAAAACGCAGCCGCACTTGGAGCATATAAAGTGGGCGTGAGGAGCGGTGGTGCCATCCAATCGTTCCTGTCCTTCTACTACGCCGACGCTTATAATCAAACCATCTTCTTTGAATCGAGCAATGTTGCGGTAAACCGTGCCAAGACTTAAATCAGGATAAATTGGTTTTAATTTTTGATAGATCCAATCAGCAGTGGGATGAATATCGGTGGAACAGATGGCAGATAGAATGGCTTCTCTTTTCCGGCTGTAATTCTGTCTCTTTTCCATTTAGTTCTCCTAAAATCAATAATAGTTATTGTTTCTGTTTATAGAATAACACACATTTTTCCATTTGTAAAGTCTTTTTTCAAAGAAGTCATAAAAAAAGATTTTCCTCCTATATATAAAAGGAGCGTAGTTATTCGGGAGGACAGCGTAATGGAAAGAAAATACAGCCTGTTGAAACGAGGTGGGAAAGCGGCGGCGGGGGGAGTTGTTCTGGGCTTGGCCTTGCTATTGTCCGTTTTGGGATTTCACGGAGGCCTTCTGCCGGCAAACGCCGTGCCTGAGGAAGGCTGTGAGCTTCCCATCATTATGTATCACGGTTTGCTGAAGGAGGAAGCCCGGCAAGGAAAATACGTGCTTTCCCCGGCACAGTTCGAATCGGATTTAAAGTACCTGAAAGAAAACGGATACCATACCGTGGTAGTGCAGGACCTGATCGATTATGTGGAGAAAGGTGTTCCGCTGCCGGAGAAGCCAGTGATGCTTACTTTTGACGACGGCTATTACAATAACTACTATTACGCCTTTCCGTTGTTGGAGGAGTACGACGCGAAGATCGTAATTTCCCCGATCTGCCGCTATACCGATGAATACAGCCAGGCGGAAGACGCTCATCCGAACTATTCTCATATCACCTGGGATAACATTAACGAAATGATAGATTCGGGCCGGGTGGAGATTCAGAACCATTCTTATAACATGCATTCCTATGATGGAAAAAGAGTAGGCGCCAAGCGAATGAAGGGGGAAAGCGACTTGGATTATGAGGCGGCGTTTACCCAGGATCTGACTAGGGCGCAGGAGAGGATCCGCCAAATGACCGGTTGGACGCCGACCTGCTTTGCCTATCCCTTTGGAGCGATCAGCGACGGAACCCAGACGATGCTGAAGACAATGGGGTTTCAGTCCAGCATGACCTGTGAAAGCCATACCAATCAAATTACCCGTGATCCGGAATGTCTTTTCGGGCTGGGAAGATATCTCAGGCCAGGCTTGCAGAGTACGGAAGCGTTTTTTCAGAAAATCGGGCTATAGCCCTTTGACCAAAGAAAGGAGTACATTATGCCGAAAATTTACTTGAGCCCCTCTTTACAGGAATATAACCCCTACGTAGACGGCGGCAACGAGGAGTACTATATGAATTTGATTGCCGACGCCATGGAGCCTTATCTGAACTCCAGCGGAATCCAGTTTACTCGCAATGAACCCAGCCAAAAATTGTCCCAGGCCATTGCTCAAAGCAATGCCGGAAACTATGACCTGCACCTGGCCCTCCACTCCAACGCCGCGCCGCCCGCCCTGTCCGGGCAGATCCGGGGAACCGATGTGTATTACTACGACGGCAGCGCCAAAGGAAAGAGGGCGGCAGAGATTATCGCAAATAACTTTAAGGCGATTTATCCGGATCCAAACAAGGTCAAAACCGTACCAACCACGACCCTAGCCGAGCTGAAGCAAACCAGAGCGCCGGCGGTGCTGCTGGAGGCCGCTTATCATGATAACAGTGCCGACGCCCAGTGGATTCGGGATAATATTGATAATATCGCCAGAAATCTAGTGCTTTCCTTAACAGAGTATTTTGGGATACCCTTTGTACCCCCGGGAGGCCAGCCTCAGCCCCAGAGGCAGGGAACAGTAGCAACCCAGCAAACGCCTCTTAATATCCGCAGCCAGCCCAGCTTAAGCGCCCAGGTGATCGGCCAGGCGCCTAAAGGCGCCACGGTCGCCATATTAGGGGAAAGCGGCGATTGGTATCAAATTCGCTATCAAAATATTACCGGCTATTCCAGCAAGCAATATATCCGCTAATGCTTTTCATTTTAAAAATTTAGCGGTATAATGAAAATAGCTTTTACGCTGTTTCTGCCAGGAGAATCTGTCTTGAGGAAGGCTCGGCAAAAGATAAATAGAGGCGGAAGCCGGCAAAGGAACAGGAAAGCTATGGAATATGCAAAAAATCTGAGGACGGAAACAAGATGAAGTTAACTGAGGTGATGGAAAATGGATCAGAATTGTAAAGCGGTGGTGGAAAAGAGAATTCAAAGAACGATGGAAAGCCTGCAGAAAAATAACATGCAGGCGTATTATGCGGCGACTAAGGAAGATGCTGTCGCGCAGGTGGCCGGCCTGCTGAAGCCTGACGACGTGATCTCCTTTGGAGGTTCTATGTCCTTGCGGGAATGCGGCGTGATGGAGCTGCTGAGAAGCGGAAGCTATCCGAAGCTGATGGACCGGGATCAGAAGGGCCTGACCAGAGAACAGGTTCAGGAAATTTATAGAAAGTCCTTTTTCGCCGACGTATACCTGATGAGCTCCAACGCGGTAACGGAGAGCGGCGTCCTTTATAACGTGGACGGCAACGGAAACCGGGTCGCGGCCTTGACCTTCGGACCGAAAAGCGTCATTGTGGTGATGGGCTACAATAAAATCGTCAAGGACTTAGACGAAGCGGTTCGCAGGGTGAAAACCGTCTCCGCGCCGGCTAATGTGGTAAGGCTGAATTGTGAAACCTACTGCAGGCATACGGGGGTCTGCGTCTCCCTTTCCAAGGAGCATCCGGAAATGGCGGATGGCTGCCGTAACAGCGACAGAGTGTGCGCGACCTATGTAGTCAGCGGACAGCAGCGGGTCAAGGACCGGATTAAGGTGATTTTAGTGGGAGAAGAGTTAGGGTACTAAAAACGGCGGTTCCTGGGAAAAATTGTACTATTGAGAGATTTGAGAGAAGCGAAAGAAAAACAAAACGGACGCCGGAGGAAAAATTCCTCCGGCGTCCGTTTTGTTTTTTGCGGGGCCCCGCGGCATGGCGCGGGGAAATAGATTTTTTCCTATCAGGTATCGCCAAGCGGTTCTTATTTAGCTCTGTATGGTAATACCTTCCAGGCACATGCGGATGCAGTCCTGAGGACAGACCTCGACGCACTTTCCGCAGGCCGTGCACTTTGCCGGGTCAACCGAGGCTTTGAATTGATTGACCGTAACAGCGCCGGATTCACAGGCCTTCACGCATTTCATACAGCCGATGCAGCCCACCTTGCAAAGCTTGCGGGTAACGCCGCCCTTATCGCAGTTGGAACACCGTACCACGGCCTGAGGCTTTAGGGGCACGAAAGAAATCAAATGCTTAGGACAGGCCTGTACGCACTTGGAACAGCCCTTGCAGCGATTGGGATCAATGCTGGCGACACCGTTGCAGACCTTGATAGCGTCGTACTCACACACGGCGGCGCAGTCGCCCAGCCCCATGCATCCGAAGGAGCAGGAGGAGATACCGCCGTAAAGCTGGACAGCGGCGGCGCAGGAGCCGATCCCCTGGTATTTCATCCGGTCGGTGGTGTTGTCGTGGGAACCCATGCAGTGGACCAGGGCGGTTTTATATTCTACCTCGCCGGCGGCGACGCCGAGAAGCTCGGCGGTAGCCGCGGCCACCGCGGCGCCGCCCGGGGAGCATAAGCCTACGGGAGCCTCGCCGCTGGATAACGCCTTGGCGTAGCCGGCGCAGCCGGAGTACCCGCAGGCGCCGCAGTTGGCGCCGGGGAGGATTTCCTCAATCGCCTCGGCCTTTTCATCCTTAGGCACCGCCATCACGATGGAGGCGATTGCCAGGCCTAAGCCGCACAGCAGGCCGATGCCCGCCACAATCAAAACCGGAAGCAGTATTTCATTCATTCCATCCACTTCCTTTCCTTAACCTAACAGTCCATCCACCAAACCCTGGAAGCCGAGGAAGGATACGGCGACCAGAGAGGCGGCGACTAATGTGATGGGCAGGCCCTTCATAGTTTCGGGAATATCGCATGCCTCCATTTTCTGGCGGACGCCGGCAAAAATCACCATCGCCACCAGGAAGCCGATTCCGGAACCGAAAGCGTTTACCAGGGATTGCAGATACCCGAAGGTAGGATCTGCGGCGCCCTTTTCCAGCACCAGCATGGTAACGCCGAGCACGGCGCAGTTGGTGGTGATCAAAGGCAGATAAATACCCAGGGCGTTATAAAGGGAAGGAATATATTTTCTCAGTACGATTTCCACCAGCTGGACCAGAGCGGCGATAATCAGGATAAAGACAATCGTCTGCAAATAAGCCAGGTCGTTGGGGACCAGCAGGTAGGTGTAAATCGGCCAGGTGACGGCGGTGGCCAGCACCATGACGAAGGTGACCGCCACACTCATGCCTACGGCGGTGTTGACCTTTTTGGAAACGCCGAGGAAGGGACAGATGCCTAAAAACTTGCTGAGGATGTAGTTTTCCGTCAGAATGGAAGCCAGGAAAATGGCGACTAACCCTTGAATCATTTGTCACAGGCCTCCTTTTCTTGCAGCTTGGAGCAGGTGCCGTTCATGGGGCAGGCGGCGCAGCCGATCTCCTCCGGCTTTTTCTTGCTGCCGGAAAGCTTGTTTGCCAAAGCAATCAGCATTCCGAACACAAAGAAGCCGCCGGGAGGCAGGATAAATACGATAATGGGGTCAATGACTCCCTGGAAAATCGGTACGCCGAACACGGCGCCGGTACCAAAAAACTCGCGGATAATTCCCATGGCCAGCATGGCGGCGGTAAAGCCCACACCCATGCCCAAGCCGTCCAAGACAGAGGGAAGAACACTGTGCTTGCTGGCGTACATTTCCGCCCGGCCCAGAATAATGCAGTTTACCACGATCAGGGGAAGATAAATGCCCAGCGCCTTGTCAATATCCGGGGCATATGCCTTCACCAGCATCTGCACCATGGTGACGAACCCGGCGATAATGGTGATGTAAGCGGGAATGCGGACCTTATCCGGGATAATTTTTCTTAAAAGGGAAATTACGGCGTTGGAGCAGACCAGCACGATGGTGGCGGCAATGCCCATGCCGATGGCGTTGCTGGCCGCCGTAGTGACAGCCAGGGTGGGGCAGGTGCCGAGCACCAGGCAGAGCACGGGGTTTTCCTTGATGATGCCCTTGGTAAATTCACGGACTAAGTTCATTTTCGCCATTTTAATTTCCCCCTTTCTCAAGCGTTTGATATTTTTCCACCGCCAGGTTGACCGCGTCGGTGACGGCCTGGCTGGTAATGGTGGCGCCGGTCATAGCCTGAATCTGGCCGTCGGCGGCGCCGCCGGATTTAATGACCTCAAAGCCGCTCTCCGGAACTGCCTGCTGGTATTGTCCCGTAAAGCTTTCCTTAGTGGCGTTGGCGCCGAGGCCGGGGGTTTCATTCTGAGAAAGAAGCACCACGCCGGAAACACTGCCGTCGGCGGTGATGCCGGTCATAACCTCAATGGTGCCGCCGTAGCCCTTCGCCTCTGTAGTGATGACATAGCCCGCCAATTGTCCGGAGCCATCCAGACCCTTTACCGTGTCCTCGTCCACTTCTTCGAAGCTGGCGGCGTTGGGCAGGACTACCTTTTGGGAATCCTCGGCGGTCTGGACAGCCAGCGCGGCGATCCGGTCTGCGGTGAGCATGTTGACCCCCGCCAGCAGGGCGGTGACGATCAGGCAGATCAGGAACAGGGAAACAGCGGGCTTTAAAACCGCCTTAGGATTTAGCTTTGCCACGGCGCTTTCCCTCCTCTCCAAACGGCTTCGGCCGGGTCAGGTTTTCAATATGGGGAACCAATATGTTCATCAGGATAATCGAGAACGAAACGCCCTCCGGCAGCGCGCCGAATACCCGGATCAGCACGGTAATAATGCCGCAGCCGATTCCAAACACAATTCTTCCCTTGGTACTCAAGGGGGAGGTGGTATAGTCGGTAGCCATGAAAATGGCGCCCAGCATGAGTCCGCCGGAAAGGATCTGAAACACAGGATCTTCTCCCAGAATCCAGGTAAAGACGAACACGGTGCCGATAAAGCACAGGGGAATCACCGGCTTGATGACCCGGCGGGCCACCAAATAGACGCCGCCCAGCAGAAGGGCGCATACGCAGGTCTCACCCAGGCAGCCGGCCCGCAGCCCTAAAAACAAATCTATGTAGGAGGGAACCGCTTCTCCGGCGGCGTTCTGCGCCAAGGGAGATGCGGTAGTGAGAGCGTCGCTGGAGGATTGGAGATAGTAAAAGGGCTTGTTCCAGGTGCTCATAGAGGTGGGGAAGGAAACCATCATCACGATGCGGGCGGTCAGAGCGGGGTTGACAAAATTCTGGCCGATGCCGCCGAACATCTGCTTCACCACCACGATTGCCACGACAGCGCCGAAAAACACCATCCACAAGGGGATGCTTACCGGCAGGTTAAAGGCTAACAGAATACCGGTGACCACGGCGCTCAGATCGGTGACCGTGTTGTCCCGCTTCATTACCTTGCGGCAGATGTATTCCAGCACTACGCAGGAAAGCACGGAAACCGCCATTACGATCAAAGACTGATACCCGAAAATAATGCCGGAGGCCAGAACCGCCGGGATCAGGGCGATGATTACGTCGCCCATCAGCTTTCGGGTGGTGTCCCCCTGGCGTAAATGGGGGGAGGGAGAAACGTATAATTTATCTGTCACAGCGCTCACCTCTTTCCAGCGTTCTTGACCAGGGCCTTGCCCAGTCGGATATTCTGTACGATCTGCCGGCCCGCCGGACAATTATAAGCGCAGGTGCCGCATTCCATGCAGGTCATCACGCCGAGCTTCTGAAGCTGGTCGATATCCTTGGTGGTGACCGCGCGGGAGATCTCAGGGGGCATCAGATGCATGGGACAGCCCTCTACGCACCGGCCGCAGTGGATGCAGGCGGTGGGAGCGGGCAGAACCGCATCCTGCTCCTGAAAGGCCAGAATCGCGTTATTCTGCTTCAGCACCGGCAAGGCGTCGCTGTCCAGGGCCAGTCCCATCATGGGGCCGCCCATTAGAATTTTAGCCGGGTCTCCCCGGTAGCCGCCGCAGAACTCAATGACCTTCTCAATGGGCGTACCCAGGGGGACAATCACGTTTTTCGGCTCCATGACCGCGGAGCCGTCAACCGTAATGCGCTTGGAGACCAAGGGCATCCCGGTTTTGAGATATCTTGACAAAAAGGCGATGGAGGTGACGTTCATTACCAGACAGCCTACGTCGCTGGGCAGCTTGCCTGGGCCGATCCGTCTGCCGGTGCAGGCCTGAACCAGAACCTTTTCCGCGCCCTGGGGGTATCTGGCCTTCAAGGGCAGCACCCGGACCTTGTTTTCCGGGTCTCTGGTGTCGCTGTAGGCGATTTCGGAAAGCACCTTAATCACGTCGGGCTTGTTCTTTTCCACGGCGATCAGGGTCCTGTCGATGTTCAGCAGATCCTTCACCAGATAAATCCCGGAGAGGACGTCCCAGCTGTTTTCCAGGGCCTCCCGGTGGTCGGCGGTGATATAGGGCTCGCACTCGGCCACGTTGATGATCAGCGTGTCGATTTTCCGGCCCTCCGGCACGTTCAGCTTGATGTGAGCGGGAAAACCTGCGCCGCCTAAGCCTACCAGGCCGGAGGCCCTGGCCGCCTTGACCAGATCCTGATGGGTTTCCACCTTGGGCGGTTCCAGGCCCTCCCAGGGGGTCATTTCGCCGTCGGAGTCGATCACCACGGCCTGTACCTCCATGCCGGAGGGCATTAAAACGGTAGTGATTTTAGAAACTTTTCCGGAAACGCTGGCATGGATGGGCGCTGACACGAATTTGTCGCTGTCGCCGATCAATTGGCCTACCTTGACCAAATCCCCGGCTTTCACAACAGGCGTGCAGGGCGCGCCGATATGCTGAGACATGGGGATTACCACCTGGTCCGGAGGCGGCATGACGACGGATTCCATCTGTGCAGTATGCTTCCGATGGGGCACATGAGCGCCGCCGTGGGTTCGAAACGGATGCTTCGGGAACTGCATTGATCTCTTCCTTCCTTATAAACCTAGTCTTGTCACGTTTTTCAATGCGGGTAACAATATTCTTAACGCTGAGCCGGTGACAGAGCCTGTCACCAGGGCGTAGAGAAGCAAAAAGGGAAGATAAGAAAGCACCGCCGAATTTGTGAGAGCTACGGCGACGCAGAGCTGAGCCAGGTTATGGGCCACAGCGCCCAGGATGCCGACAGCCAAAAGACTGACAGCATGTCTTTTCAGACGGAACAAAAGGCCCATAACCAGCGTGCTGAGAAGCCCTCCGGCCAAGCTCATCAGCAAGGCGGTGACGCCCCGGGTAGCGCCCGCGAAAAGGGCCTTGAGCAAGGCGATCGCCAAAGCGGGAATCAAGCCAAAGGTGCCGGCGGCAAACATAGTGACAATATTGGAAAGCCCGAGCTTGGCCCCGGGGGGCATCATAGGCAGAGGGGGAATCAGATTTTCCAAAGCGGAAAGCACGATCGCCAAAGCGCCCAGCACCGCCAGGGTAGTCAGCCGGAGGGTTTTCTTTTTGATTTCCGCCATGGTGTTCCTCCTAATGGGCAGAGATGCTTCCAACGAAGTGCTTGCCGATAGAATGTCCGCGGTCCGAATTTCATAACAACAAAGCTTAAAAAGGCTTAGAAGCCCGTGTAAGCGTCAAACTCCCTTTCGGGGCCGGTGACCTGGATGGTGACCTTTGCCGGCAGGCACACGGCGCCTTGTCCGCTTTTGGAAAGCCGGCCGGTGCGGACGCAGACTTGATCGGGGCAGGAGGCCTCTTGAAAACAAACGGCTCCTTTTTCCACGTGAATCACCAGGGGGTATTCCCCGCCGATAGAAATATCATAGGGGGCATCCACTTGGGTTAGGTCGATGCAGTAAAGCTCCCGGCCCTCTTGAGAGATGACCGCTGCCGCTCCCTGTTCTTTGGGCCAAAAAAATAAAACGGCGGCAGCGGCTCCAACCAGCAGAATCAAAAGTAAATCCCTTTTCTGGAACCATTTCCGGTTCTCCATAGGCTGTTCTATCATTGCAGCTCCTTCAGCGTGTAAGCTTGACTGGATACGGTAAAGCGGTCCTTAAGGCCCTCGGTGATATAGACCTCTTTGTCCCGGGTGATAAAAATCGCCTGGGCGTCATAATGTTCCAGAACGGACAAGCTGTTATCCAAGCCGAGCACAAAGCAGGCGGTGGAGAGCAGGTCGGAAAGCACACCGGTTTGAGCTACGACCGAAACCGACAACAGATTATTTTCTGCCGGGTAGCCAGTGGAAGGGTCTAAAAGATGATGATAAAGGATCCCATCCTGTTCGAAATATTTTTCGTAGACGCCGCTGGTGGAAACAAAACCCTCAGAAAGCTCTAAAACTCCCATGCCGGCGTCGCTGTCGTCTACGCTTTTATCCGGATCGCGCACGGAAATCCGCCAGTTTTCCTGGGTGAGCCTGCGGCCCATCACGCCGATGCTTCCGCCCACGGCGATGACGGCGTTGTCCACGCCGGCGTCGCGGTAGGCCTGCAGAGCCGCATCGCAGGCGGCGCCCTTTCCGGCAGCCCCGAGATCCACGGCTTCCAGCTCCTTCGCAAGCCGGGCGGTGCAGTCGGCGTCATTTAAAGCTAAATCCTGGTAATTTACATAAGGAAGAAAAGCGTCAATCTCTTCACGGGCAGGCACCTGCTGGTTATCTCCGCCGAAATCCCACAGGGAAGAAAGAGGATAGATGGTCGGATCAAAGGCTCCTCCGGTTTCCTCGGCCACATCCAGGCTGGCCTGAAGAATGGAAAAGGTATCCTTGGAAACCTTCACAGGATCGCCGCCGGCCTGCTCGTTGAGCTTTTGAATCTCTGAACCGTCTACCCGCCAGGAAATTTCGTTTTCCAGACTGGAAATGGCGTTGGCGGCGGCGGAAGCGCCGGCCTGGCCGTTTTTACCATATACTGTTTGCTGAACATAGGTGCCCATGGCGTAGTTGGTGACCTCATAGGGAGTGGATTCCCCCACGTATCCGGTGTAAAGCCAGATCACGAAGCCTACCACAGCGATCAGCAGCGCCAGAAGAACAAGATGCAGTTTTAGGGAGTGCTTACCTGTAGACATTTTCACAAAAGGTTCTCCTATTCCAAAGGTCGAAAATTACGATCACAGATTATAATTCTATCATTTTTTTCAATGGCTTTCAACAAAAAGTGTAGAAAAACACAGATTTCCAGAGAATAAAGTTAGAGAAAGAATAAACCGCATTGGAACCGCCGCGGATTGCAACCAGGAAAGCCAGGTAGTATAATAGTACCATCTGCAGAGATAAATGGAGGCGCCGGCGGAAAGCGGCTCGAAGCGTGGGGAAATCTGAGAAAATAAAAATAACAGCCGCGCCGCCCGGAATCAGCAGGCGGCCGAAGCTGCAAACAGAGGCGGAGAGAGCCAGCCTTGCGGTTGTTTTCAGTGCGAAATCACGGGAAGAAGAAAAGGGGCGTAAAACCGGAAGAAGCGGATGTGAAATGCTGAGGCTGAAAAGAAATATTTAAAAGCAATTTTAAAGAAAGAAGGAACGCTTTATGAATTTTGACTTTTATATGCCGGTAAGGGTTGTCAGCGGAAGAACTGCCCTGGCGGACAGCGCCGCCCAGCTGAAGAAGCTGGGGGATTCCTGTATGGTGGTGACGGGCAAGCACTCGGCAAAAGCCAGCGGTGCCCTGGACGACCTGACCGAAGTGCTTCGCCGGGAAAAAATTTCCTGCACTGTATACGACGGGATTACGGAAAACCCCCTGCTCTCTTCCTGCGAGGAAGCGGCGGCTTTGGCGGCAGAGAAAAAGGCCGCGTTTGTGGTGGGAATCGGAGGAGGCTCTCCTTTGGACGCGGCGAAGGCCATAGCCGCGCTGGCGGCCAACCCTGGGCTTGACCGGGAAGGCTTTTTCAAAAAAGCCTGGAAAAACCCGCCGCTGCCCATTGTGCTGATCGGTACCACCTCCGGCACCGGCAGCGAGGTCAGCCCTACCTCTGTGCTGACCGTGGACGGTGTGAAAAAGTCTGTTTCCGGGCCGGAGCTTTACGCGTCTCTTGCCATCGCGAACCCGGCGTATACCGGTACAATGTCTTATAATACCACGGTTTCCACCGGGCTCGATGCCTTCTGTCATGCCGTGGAGGGCTATTTTTCCCCGGCTTGCGATGATATTACCGGGTATTTGGCGGAAAAGGCCATGCCCATGGTATACCGGGGCCTGAAAATGATGAGGCCTGAAATGGAGATGACGCCCGCGTTCCGGGAACAGATGTATTATGGCTCTCTATGGGCGGGCTTGGTTCTGAACGCTCACGGAACCTCGTTCCCCCATCCCTACGGCTATGTGCTGACAGAAAACCACGGGATTCCTCACGGAAAGGCCTGCGCAGTGTTCCTGCCGGCTTTGCTGCTGCACTGCGCTCAATACGCCCCGGAAAAAATGGAACGCTTTCTGCGGGTGTTAGATACGGATCTTCCGGCGGTGAATCAGCTTTTAGATTCCTTAAGCGGGGTGGAAAGGATCTCCATGACTAAGGAGGAAATCCAGTCTTACCGCAAGCGCTTTACCGGCCTGAAGCATTACGCCAACACGCCGGGCGCATATTCCGAGGAGCAGGGGCTCCGGCTGTTTGAGACGTTATTTTTGAAATAAGCGCAAAGCGCTTCCGGGAGTAAAAAGCATGAAAGTAATCCTGCAAATCGGCGTTGTATTCGGCGTCTGCCTGATCGGAGAAGCAGCCGCTTGTTTTCTTCCATTTCCTTTTCCGGCCTCCGTGCTCAGCATGATTTTATTGTTTCTGCTGCTGTGCCTAAAAGTACTGAAGATTGACCATATCCGTCAAAAGGCGGATTTTCTGCTTCAGAACATGGCCTTTTTCTTTATCCCGGCGGGAGTGGGCATTTTAGAGCAGTTTGAATTTGTCAAGGACAGCATGTGGCAGCTTCTGCTGATTTGCCTTGTGACGACGCTTCTCACCTTTGGGGTCACCGCGGCCGCGGTGCGCTTCGGCGTATGGCTGCAAAAGAAATTGACCGGCAAGGAGGACTCGTGATGGAAGCCGTTACCAGCTCGCCTCTGTTCGGCATCGTTCTGAGCATCCTTGCCTATGCTGTAGGGGTTTGGCTAAACCGGAAGGCAAAAACGCCGTTGGTCAACCCGCTGCTTGTAGCGATTATTTTAGTAGCCCTGGTATTGCTGGCGTTCCATATCCCCTTGGAGCACTACCAGGCAGGCGGGGATTTCATCGCCCTGTTCCTGGCTCCCGCTACCGCCTCTCTGGCCTTGTCCGTTTACCGGCAGCGGGAAATCCTGAAAAAGAATTTGTTTCCGGTGCTCCTGGGCTGCGCCGCCGGCTCACTTACTTCTATGCTCAGCGTGTATGGGTTATGCCGGGCCTTTAGACTGGACGAAAAGCTGACGGCCTCTATGCTGCCCAAGTCTGTCACGACGCCTATCGCGATGGAGATTTCCAGGCAGCATGGAGGAATCGTCCCGGTGACGGTAGCCGCCGTGATCATAACTGGAATTTTGGGCTCCATGCTGGCACCCTTGCTGATCAAAGCGTTCCGGGTAAAAAATCCGGTAGCCGCTGGAGTGGCGATCGGAACCGCCAGCCATGCGGTAGGAACCAGCAAGGCGGTGGAAATTGGCGAAACGGAGGGCGCTATGAGCGGCATCGCCATTGGGATTTCCGGTGTATTTACTGTGCTGCTGGCCATGCTGCTGCCTTGATTTTTTATCGGAAAAGCTCCGGATGGAGCCGGCTGTAATGAAAAATATATTGCTGTGCAATCCCAGCGTAGGGGCCGAAATCCAGGACGCTCTTTTCCGGGAACAGCGTGGCCATGGCCCGCTTCATCCAAACGTCCATCGGAAACGCCTCCAGCCGGTGAAGGCCGTACAGCAAAACACATTCCGCGACCTTGGGTCCCACCCCTTTGATCCGCATCAGCTCTGCCCTGGCTTCAGGCATGGGCAGTGCTTTTATCCTCTCTAGGTCGATCTCACCGCCGGCGACCTTTTGAGCGGCGTCTAACAGGTAAGCCGCTCGCCAGCCAGCGCGGAGCGGCGCCAGATCCTCTTCACGGCGGCAAGCCAGCATTTCCGCCGTGGGAAAGCGGTCGGCGCTGCCGGTTTCCCTCTCAAAAAGCAGGCACAGCCTCTCTATGATCCCTTTGATCCGGGGAATATTGTTGTTTTGGGAAATAATAAAGGAGCACAGCGTCTCGAAGGGCTCCTGGTTCAAAATACGGATGCCCGGAGCGAAGGCTGCCGCCTCCTTTAAAATCGGATCCTTGTTTGCCAAAGCTCCTCTGATTTTGTTATAATCAAGATCAAGGTCAAAATAAGAACGCCAAAGCGCCTGGAAATCCTCTTCCGCCGCTCCTTGAAGCAGAAGACCTTTTTCATCCATGGAAACAGTTAAAGACTTTCCGTAGGCCGAGCCGCGGTAAGCGCCGGATTCCAGCCTTTGCCAGCGGAAGCACTGGCCGCAGTCCAGGGTTTCCGGTAAGGAAAAATCGGTGATCCCGGTGACGAGCAGCCCGCCGGGCGTTTGTTGACAATTCAAAAAGCATCCATCCTTTCCGCGGCGTTTTACTGAGAGCTTATGCTGCCTTACAGAGAACGGGGGCGTCCCGGCCAGCGGCGCCTGCGCTGCGGCGTGCTGCTTTTGCAGGGAAATATCCGCTGCAGCTCCATCTCAGCTTACGGCTCCGTGCGGCTGTACAAAAAGAAGCTAAGGCCTCTGGCTCATGCTCCAGCGAGAACCGCGCCTTGCCGGCAAAAAATTTCTCGATACGGCAAAATCAGATTTTATTATACAATAAATTACCGGCCGGCGCTACTGGGGCTGGTCAGGAAAATAAAACCGGAGGAATCTATATGAGAGAAGACATTTGCACCATACCGATCAGCGAGGTGTTCGAGCCGAAGGAGGGCTGTCCCATTTGCCGCATGCGGGATACCCTGGAAAACCGGGTTACCGAGTACATCACCGGCGCGGCTATGATGGAGCCGGACATCCGGGAGGTGACCAACGTTCAGGGGTTCTGCTACCCCCATTTTTCCATGATGCTGAAAAAGGGCAGCCGGCTGTCTAACGCCTTGATCCTGGAAAGCCATCTAAAGGAGATTGAAACATCCGTGCTTCGCCTGGACAAGCGGGGAGTACCCGGAAAAAAGGAGGTAGAGGCCGCGAAGAAGCTGACGGAAAGCTGCTTTGTCTGCGAGCAGATCCAGTGGGCGATGGTTCGCATGTTCGATACCATTTACCGCTTGTGGGGAAAGGAAGAAGAATTCCGGGAGCTGTTTTCCCAGCAGCCCTATTTGTGTTTGCCCCATTATACCGCCTTGCTGGAGGGGGCGCAGAAGGGCGTCGGCAAGAAAAATTACGGCGCGTTTGCTCAGGCGGCCAGCGATTTGGTGAAAAATTATTTGGATGGCCTTCAAAAGGACGTCACCCACTTCTGTTCTATGTTCGATTACCGAAATATCGGCGGGGATTTTGGAAATTCTAAGGATTCCATCGAGCGTTCCATACAATTTTTGACCTCTAGAATCCCGGAGGGACAGTAAGCCGAGTTTACGCTGCCTCGAAAATTGTCAACTATTTGTGGAGGATTTTCACTTAAAAATTATGCAAACTGCATTTTGACAAGGTGAAATTACTCTCTGTTATGGTCGTTTTTCACGAAGGGAACAATAAAAGTTAACATAACGTGGTTGCGTTGAATTTTGTGTATAAGTTATGAACGCCTGTCCTAAGGGACTTTTTAACATTTTCCACAGGGTTTTCAACATTATCAACCTAGTTATCCACGATATTTATGTTAACTAATGTAAATACGTTTGGTATACTGCCGGGAGAAGCGCTCCGAATGACCGGTTTTCCTTATCAGGCTGTATAACCTTCGGGAGAAACGACAAGAATAGGGTTGCTTCTAAATTTTGATTGGAGGAACCGATTGTGATTAAGGGAGTTAACAGGCAGATGATCGAGGTCACTCAGACGGACAGCCCCTTTTATGAACGGGCCCTGTTTGTGGTTAAGCCGGAGTATGCGGGAGAATCCTACGAAGCCTTGCACCGGGAGGCGATTCAGGTTATGGAACGGCTGGGCGCGCCGTCGGCGTTCCGCAGGCGAAACAAGGCGTTGTTCTGGGGCCTGCGGCTGGGAGCCGCCGCTTTGGCGGGAGCGGGAATCGCTCTTCTGGCGGTGGCGCTGTAGCCTGCCGGATTACAGTATGCTTCTGCCCGAAAAACGGGAAGGACAGACATAAAAAAGAAACCCTCCTCATATGGATAATAGGCGGCGCTTTGGCCGCTTTACCATAGAAGGAGGGCTTTTCATGACCTATCGGCAAAAGGGAAGGTTTCAGCAGCTTGAGGCCTGGGGCGTGGCGTTCACCTGCCTTACCGGGCTTTTGCTGCATTTCAGCTATCGGCTTTCCGGCGGGGCGGTGTGGTCCATTTTGTTCGGCGCCGCCAACGGCAGCGTTTGGGAAACCGTCAAGATCATGGCCTTGCCTTATCTCTGCTGGTCGATCGTGGAGCTTTGCTTTCTCAGGCTGCCTTTGAAAAATTTTGTGGTCGCCCGTGTAACAGGGCTTTATGTGATGACCGCGGGAACCATCGCGTTCCGGCTTCTTTACGCCGGAATCCTCGGGACCAGCTACGCATGGGCGGATATCCTAGGCTTTGCGGCGTTCGCGGCTCTAGGTTTTTTGGCCTCCTCCAAGGTGATGGTAGCGGACTCAAATAAAATCCGCCCCTGGTTTCCCGCGGCCGCCCTTGCCTTGGCGCTGTTTATCGCCATGTACCTGACCTTTACGGTAAATCCTCCCCATATCAGCCTGTTTTTGGATTCCTCTACCGGCACCTACGGAATCCCGCCCAGAAACTTAGACGCCGGCGCGGTTTATTTAGACGCGTTAAAAGAAATTTAATTGTTTTTTTACCAGATTGTTTCTGTTTTATCCTCGAAAAATGTCTTCTTTTTTCTTAATACTTATGCTATACTTATTTTTATCTAGATAAGTATAGCTTTCTTTTTAGGGGTTCTTTCAGGGTTCCCTGAAAAGCGGAAATAAAGGAGATCATATGACAGAAAAAAGAACCGAGCCGGCCCAGGATGTGATCGCCGGCAGAAACGCCGTAAAGGAGGCGCTCCGCTCCGCCAGGCCCATCGAAAGTATTTTGGTGGCGAGAGGCGCGAGAAACGGCAGCCTGGGAGACATTGTTTCCAAGGCGAAGGCCCAAGGAGTGGCCGTGAAGGAAGTAGACCCGAAAAGGCTTGAGTTTTTATGCCCGGGAGCGAATCATCAGGGAATTGCGGCGCTGGCCGCCGCCCATGAGTACGCTTCTGTGGAGGATATGCTGGCGCTGGCGGACGAGCGGGGCGAGCCGCCGTTTCTCATTGTGGCGGATGAACTGAACGATCCCCACAATCTGGGAGCTATTCTCCGTACTGCGGAATGTACGGGCGCTCATGGGGTGATTATCCCTAAGCGCAGGTCTGCGGGCCTCACCTATACCGTGGGAAAGGCCTCGGCCGGCGCTTTGGAATATGTGCCTGTGGCCAGGGTATCCAATCTGGCGGCGGCGCTGGAGGATTTGAAAAAGCGCGGCCTGTGGATCTACGGCGCCGATATGGAAGGAACCCCCTGGTGCGAGGCGGAGCTTACGGGACCGGCGGCTTTGGTGATCGGCAGTGAGGGCGCTGGAATCGGACGGCTGGTTAAGGAAAAATGCGACGTAATCCTTTCCCTGCCAATGCGGGGAAAGATTAATTCCTTGAACGCTTCTGTGGCGGCGGGAGTCTTAATGTATGAGTTTATGAGACAGAGGCAGGGAATCAAAGCGAAATAAGACAGCGAATGGTAGGTGAAGGCTATGCAGGAGAAAGAGGATAAAAAGGGCTTTTTGCAGTCCTTTACGGGAAAGTTTAAAAAGATAAGCCTGGATGACGAGCCGGATGAGCTGATGCTCAAATATGGCGATATTAAGCTGAAGGGACCCGGAGACGGGGAAGGACAGAGCGGTATTCACGCCGCCCGTACCAGCTTCTTTTTTTCAGAAAACCGGGACGAGCAATCCCCAAAGGCTGGAGACCGGCCGGAAATTGGCATGACCCAGGAGATCAGCGGAATTTTAGACGCAATCAAGCAGGGAAGAGGCCCGAGCTCCCAGCAGAATAAGCCCAAGGCCGCCGAAGATACCGGAAAAAAGCAGGCGGCTCAGGAGCTGAAGCCGATCGGCGTGACCCAGGAGGTCAACGGTATTCTAGAGGCCTTAGGCCGTTCTAATAAAATCAGTCAGCCGGAACAACCGGAAGAGCCCGTGAGGGCTCAGACCTGGACGCCGAAAAAGGAGGAGTTCTCCCAGGCGTTTGAAAAGATCAAGAATGAAAAGGAAAATGCCAGTCAGCCTGAGAATCCTCAGTTCGGCACACAGGAGATCGCCAGGATTATCAGCGAGGTTACCGGGGAGAGGGCGGAGACGATCCGGCCGGTGGAATTGATTCCAGAGAAGGAAGAACAGCCGGCTCCGATTCCTCAGGAGGAGCTTCCCGGGCAGCTTCCCCCGGAGAACGAAAGCGGGCTTCCCGAGGAAGCGGAATACGAGGAAGGCCTGGAAGAGCCAAATGGCGGCGAAGAATACGGGCAGGAGCCTGAGGATGAGCAAAAGCCGAAGCTGGGATTTGGTCGGAGGCTGAAGGCGTTCTTTAAAAATCTAGTCACACTTCCTGAGGCGCAGCAAGGAGAAGACCCCTTTGCGGAGGACGATTGGGAGGAAGCCCGGATACCGGAGGAAGTCCCCGCGCAAGAGGCTGTTTGGGCAGATGATGAGGAAGAGGATTTTTCGATCCGGCCAGAGCTGTTCTTCCAGGATGACCAGGAGGAGGCCTCCCGGAAGCAGCCAGAGAGGTCTAATGGGAGAAAAGCGGATGCGGATTCCCGTAAGGAGTTAGAGACGGGCCGCTTGGAACAAACGGCGCCGGAAGAGGAGGCCAAGAAAGAAGCGCCGATGGAACCGGCAGCGGATGCCGGCGACGGCTGGGAGGAATCGGAGGGCTCAGAGGAGAAAGCGGATGAGGCTTCGGCAGATTCTAAGCCTCAGGAGGCAGTGGGCCAAGAGGACCACGGCCAAGGGGAGGCGCCCGAAGCTTCAGGACCGGAAGCTGGCGGACAGGAGCAACAGGATGAGCAGGCTCCGCCGATAGAAAATCCTCTTGCTGATGGGGGAGAAAAAGAGATAGCGGCCGAGGCACCGGAAAAAGCAGAAAAGGATCCGGAGAAAGCTGTGGAGAGCGGGCAAGCCCATGCCCCTCAGCAGGCAGAGCAGGAAGCGGAGACGCCGCAGGACAAAATAGAGACCGAAGAGGGCGGCGAGGCTCAGAATCAGCAGGACCAGGAAAAGACGGAAGCGGTAAGCAGGGAAAAGCCTGTCAGCCGCTATGAAAAGGCGTTCGGAAAGGTGAAGCCGGCGCCGACCCAGAAAAACCGGGTAATTCGGATAGACCCGGAGACGGTAAAGCCCTTGACCGCCCGGGAGGCCGCCAGGCTGTACTGTGAGCACAGGGAGCTTCCGGCGGTTGATTTGGGCGGCCTGGCAATTGGAGAATTGCTCCAGGAAGAAAACCAGACGGCCGCTCAGGTGACCGTGCTGTCAGGAGGCCGGGACAGGGCGCAGGCCACAGGGCCTAAAGCTGCGGAAAGACAGGTAAATGAAAAGCCGCGGAGAGAAAATAAGCCGGACAAGCCGTCCGTGCAGGCGGTGACCATCAATTTGGCGGACCTGCAGGCTGGGAAAAAGATCCGGCACCATGAGAATACGAAGCTGTTTCATTATGAGCCGCAGCTTCCTGTGGTCCATACGGCAGCCGGTAAATTCGGAGAAAATTTAAGGGCGGAGTGCGCGGTCTCCCGCCAGGCTATTCAGCATAAGGCCCAGCAGGAGCGTAAACAGAACCTTGAGCGGGAGGAAGCGGAGGAAGCTTTCGAGCCCGTTAAAAAAAAACGGACGAAAGAAAAGGTCAAAAAAAGGCATTTCGCGATTTTTTCCTCCCAAGAGGAAGAAGACCCTGAGGATGTAATGCCTCAGCCCCGGCAGGTAGAGCTGGTAGAGGATTATAAGGAACCGTCGGACGCGTTCGCGATCAAAAAAGAGATTTTTAAAAACCTGAAAAACCTTTTGATCCGCACCGGCGTGCTGGCCGGATTAATGATTCTCAGCGCCGTCGCCACGGTGCTGGCGCGGCTGAATCTGCCTGATGTGCCTGACGTGCTGATCACCAACAGCCCTCTTTACCTGAGCGTCACTCTGGTTTTACTGCTGGCGGCCGGTGCGGTAAGCCTAACAACTTTGAAAAACGGCTTTTTATCCGTGCCCCGCCTTAAGGGCAATGCCGACGCGCCGGTGGCTTTCGCCTGGGCTGCGGCGGCGGTTCAGATCCTCGTCGGTTTCTTCTCGGCTGACAGGTTTACCAACACGGATCTAAGCCTTTACGCCAATCTGGCGGTGCTGGCCTTGCTGCTGAATGCCTGGGGCAAGCTGACGCTTGTGCGCCGGGTAAAGCTGAACTTTAAATTTATCTGTTCGCCGGACGAAAAGTATGCGGCGAAAATTTATAACGACCGGGAAAGCGCTGTGGAAATGTGCCGCGGCCTGGGAGTAGGAGAGCCGATCATCGCCTATCAGAAAAAGGCGGGCTTTTTAAGCAATTTCCTTCAGCTTTCCTATGAGCCGGATCCCAGCGAGGAGTTCGCCGGCAGGATTTCCTTCCTTGGCGCCGGTCTGTCTCTAGCGCTTGGCGTCGTCAGCTATTTTATTTCCAGGGACTTGTTTGCCGCGGTATCCGCCTTTGCCCTGAGCATGTGCGTGTGCGTGCCAATGTGCACCATGCTTACCATGAATTTCCCGGTGTTTCGGCTGTGCAAAAGGGTTTCCAAACTGGACGCCATGATAGTGGGGTATCCGGGAATCCGCCAGTTCGCCGATACCAATGCGGTGGTGCTGGACTGCAATACCCTGTTTCCAAAGAACGCGGTGGTGCTTCATGGGGTCAAGGCCTTTGAGACCAGGCTTTTGGATAAAGCCCTGCTGGAGGCGGCGGCCATGCTTAAGTCGGTGGATTCCCCGTTGTACCATGTCTTTGAGCAGATCGTCAGCGAGGAGCGCCGGCTGCCTGCGGTAGACAGTCTCTCCTACGAGGATGAGCGGGGACTGATGGGATGGGTTCATGGTAAGCGTGTACTGGTGGGCAACCGGAATCTTCTGGAAAACCACGGCGTTACGCCGCCAGACCGTTCGGTGGAGCTGGAGCACACCCAAAACGGCCGCCAAGTGACCTATATTGCCTCGGCGGGCGAGCTTGTAGCGATGCTGATTACCAATTACGACTTCAGTCCCGCCATGAAGCAGGAGCTTCAGCGGCTGGAGGATAACGGTGTGTCTTTCCTGGTGTCCACTACCGACCCCAATGTGACCGCTAAGCTGGTCAGCGACCGGTTCGGCTTGTTTTTCCGGTCTGTCAAGGTGCTGGGAGCCGAGTACGCCAAACGGTTCAAGGACCTGGAGGGAGAAGAGGAAGCCTCCGCCAGAGCTTATCTGGCCACCCAGGGCCGGGTGAATGTGCTGGCCAGAGTGCTGGCGGCGTGCGTCAGGGTGCGGGGAAATATGACGGCTGCCTTGGTGCTGCAAAGACTGACTGTACTGCTCAGCTTTCTAATGGCGGCGTTTTTGACAGTGGTGTCCGGGGTGGCTCAGATCGGCGCTCTGGAGATTACCCTATATAGTATTTTTTGGGTTGTGGTTACCTTACTGGTAACCGTGATTAGAAAGCCGTAGGTGTTGATCGAATGGGATTAGAGGAAACAGCCTGCTTTTCCGGCTACCGTGCGGAAAAGCTTCCCTTTTCCGTCAGTGATGAAAATCAGGAATATCAGGAGTTTCTCTGCCGCCTGTCTTCGGTGATTCGGGAATCGGCGGAGGAAGGCTATCGGATTTTTTATACCGGGGGCTGTACCGGCTTTGACATTTTGGCCGGGGAAATGGTGCTGGGCATGAAAGAGGAATTTCCTGAAATTCAGTTAATAGCGGTTTTGCCTTTTGAAGAACAGGCGAATACCTGGGGTGAATTCTGGCGGGAGAAATATTTTACTCTTCTGGAGCACTGTGACGACGTGATCACCCTTCAGCCTAGATATACGCCGGGCTGCTATCAAAGGAGAAACAGGTACATGGTGGACCGGTCATCCCTGCTGATCTGCTATTACGATGGGAAAACCGGAGGCACTCAAAGCACCGTAGCCTATGCCGAAAAGCTGGGCTTAGAGGTGAAAATGGTCTAATCTTTATAGAATTTACACAAAGTCTGCCTAATGTTTTTGCGTTAAGGCAGACTTTTTTTGTGAAAAACCCTCATTTGATATTGAAATCCATGTGCATATAAGATATAATTGAAAAGTAAATTATCTCAGGGATTGTTAAAAATGTCCTGAGCCAAGAAAGGGGTTCACAACACGTGAAACAGTACAACGCAAAAAATATTCTGAATATCGCCCTGGCGGGCCATGGCGGGGCGGGTAAGACCTCTATTATTGAATCGATGCTGTATCTTTCCGGTGCTTCCGATAGATTGGGTAAGATTGCCGACGGAAATACAATTTGCGATTTTGATCCGGAGGAAGTAAAACGCAAGGCCTCTGTTTCTACGGCGGTGGCCCCGGTGGAATGGAAAAATAAAAAGCTGAACTTTATCGACACGCCAGGCCTTTTTGACTTTGAAGGCGGCCTGTGGGAGGGCGTCCGGGCAGCGGACACGGTCATGATCGCGGTGTCCGGTAAAAACGGCGTTTCTGTAGGAACAGAAAAAGCGGTCAAAGCGGCGGAAAGCCGCGGGCTTTCTAAGGTGTTCTTTGTCAACGGCCTGTGCGATGAAAGCGCACGGTTCTACCGTGTGTTTGAGACCCTGAAGGCTTCCTTTGGCCCCTCTGTCTGCCCGGTGGTAGTTCCTTTTATCGTAGACGGCCAGGCGAACTGCTACGTAAACCTGCTGGAATATAAGGCCTATGCTTATTCTCCCGACGGTAAGGTGTCGGAGGTACCCATGCCTGATATGGGCGACCGCCTGGAGGGCCTGCGGACCGCTATTTATGAGGCGGTGGCCGAAACCAGCGACGAAATGTTTGAAAAATACTTCTCCGGCGAGGCTTTTACCCCCGAGGAGGTTATCGTAGGCGTCAGCCGGGGCGTTAAAAGCGGCGCCATCAGCCCTGTGTTCTGCGGCGACGCGATTAATACGTTCGGTATTGACCAGCTGCTGAACGGCTTGGTGTGGCTGGCTCCGTCCGCCGCGGAAAAGAGCGACGAGATCGGGCTGGATCCCGACGGCAATATGGTGGAGCTTTCTGTCAATGAGGACGGAGCGCCTGCCGCTGTTGTGTTCAAAACCATCGCCGACCCCTTTGTAGGAAAGCTTTCTTATTTTAAAGTGATCTCCGGCAAGGTTTCCCCTGAAACCCCGCTTGTTAATATGCGCACCGGCAACCAGGAGAGAATCTCCAAGGTGATGACGGTGAAAGGCAAAAAGCAGGAGGATGCCGCCTATATCGGCGCGGGTGACATCGGCGCCGCCCCCAAGCTGCAAAATACTAATACCGGCGACACCCTGTGCTCTCCCGTGCGTAAGGTTACCCTGGATGGGGTGGAGTACCCCAATCCCTGCCTCTCTATGGCGATCTATCCCAAGAAAAAGGGCGAGGAGGATAAGGTGGCCCAAGGCGTGATGCGTCTGTGCGAGGAAGACCCCACTATCCATTTCAAGAATAATCAGGAAACCCATGAGATGATTATTTCCGGCATGGGCGAACAGCACCTGGATGTGGTGGTTTCTAAATTAAAGAGTAAATTCGGCGTGGAGGTTACCCTGAAAAAGCCGAAGATCGCTTACCGCGAGACCATTCGGAAAAAGGTTTCCGTCCAGGGGCGGCACAAGAAGCAGACCGGCGGCCACGGACAGTTCGGTGATGTGTGGATCGAATTCGAGCCTTGCGACAGCGATTCTTTGGAATTTGCCGAGCGGGTCGTAGGCGGCGCGGTGCCGAAGGGCTTCTTCCCGGCGGTGGAAAAGGGCTTGCGCGACTGCATCCAAAAGGGAACCCTGGCGGGTTATCCTATGGTAGGACTGAAGGCTACCCTGTACGACGGCTCCTACCACCCGGTAGATTCCTCAGAAATGGCGTTCAAGATGGCGGCCGCCATCGCCTATAAAAACGGGATTCCCCAGGCGTCTCCCACGCTGCTGGAGCCTATCGGCAATTTGAAGGCCAGCGTACCGGACGCCAACATGGGCGATGTGATGGGAGAAATCAATAAGCGCCGCGGCCGCGTTTTGGGCATGAACCCGGGCGAAAACGGGATGCAGGTCGTGGAAGCCGACGTCCCCATGGCGGAAATGGGCGATTTCGCTACCTTTATCCGTCAGTGCACTCAGGGCAGAGGCACCTTTACCTTTGAGTTTGCCCGGTATGAGGATGCCCCGGCTCAGGTGGCCCAAAAGGTTATCGAAGAAGCAAAGGCCGCCCAGGAAGGCGCGGGCGAATAACCCCAAACATAACCTATCAGAAAAACTGAAAATCATACATTAAGGAAAAAGAGGAAAGCGGCAGCGAGAAAACCCGGTTTGGATTTTCTCCCCGCTGGCCTCTTTTTCCTTGTCCCGGCGGTTCTAAATCAACCATGTCCCTTCATATAGATAAAATACTAAAAAGGAGGGGCTTGCAATGTTTGTAGTGTCCATGAAGGCGTCTAAAAAAAAGCTCGTGATTATATTGGCGGCGATCCTGATATTCTTGGCAGGAGCACTGTTCTTTTTGCTGCGGGGTGGTTCGGATGAAGCGAAGGCGGTGGGGCAGACTGGAGAATACAGCCTGACGGCAGCAGATGCATCCCAGCGGGTAGCGTTTTTGCAGCAATTTGGATGGGAGGTTAAGGAAACGCCAATGGAGCAGGTGGATGTCTTGCTGCCCTCATCCTTTAACGATACCTATGAAAAATATAATCAAATTCAAAAAGAGCAGGGACTGGACCTTTTGAAATATGCCGGCGCCACCTGCCAGCGGTATACCTATGAGGTGACCAATTACCCGGGAAAGGATTCCGGAGTAGTGGCGAACCTGCTGGTTTTAGACGGCAGGGTCATCGGCGGGGATATCTGCTCGGTGGAGCTGAACGGCTTCATTCACGGCTTTGTCAATCCCAATGATACCGCCTCCTTGACGCAGGTATCTCCAGGAGAAGGCACAGCTTCCGGTGCAGAAGCAGCCAGCCCGGAAGCTGCCGCTTCACAAGCCGGGGAAGCGGCAGCGGATCCTGACGCGACGGCTGACGCCTCCGCAGCGGAAGGCGGGCAGCAGACAGCGCTGGAAACGGTTTCCTCTCAGGAGCCTAAATATCCTGTGGAAAGCAGCACAGAGCGGGAGACCTTAGCGCCGGACCCGGAAATGCCCAACGCGCCGGTGGACTAAGATTTTATTTTCAAAGACCTCCGAATATGCTATACTTACTTTTAAGATTAATGATATATTAGCTCCTTATATGGGAAAATGTCGGAGCGTCAAGAAACGAAATGGGGATGTTCATGGAACGGTTGGATAAAATATTGTCTTCACAAGGCGTTGGCAGCCGGAAAGAAGCGGGAATCCTGATTCGGCGCGGGCTGGTTCATGTCAACGGCATTTTAGCCACTCGTCCTGAGACTAAGACTGACCCGGAGCGGGATCAAATTACCATAGAGGGGAAGCCTTTGCGGTTTCAAAGACATGTTTATTTGATGATGAATAAACCGGCGGGCGTGGTGTCTGCCAGTAGGGATTCTAGGGAGAAGACCGTGGTGGATTTGGTGCCGCCCGCGCTTTCCCGCCGTGACCTGTTTCCGGCGGGGAGGCTGGACCGGGATACCACCGGGCTTTTAATTTTGACCGACGACGGGGAACTTGCCCATCGGATGCTGTCACCGAAAAAGCACGTGTATAAGCTTTATGAGGCATCGGTGGACGGGCCGGTAGGAGCAGAGGAAATCGAGAAATTCGCCGCCGGTGTGGCGCTGGAGGACGGTACGGTGTGCCTGCCTGCCGGACTTACTGTGGTAAAGCAAGGGACTGCCTGGGAAACCCTGGTGGAAATCAGGGAGGGAAAGTTCCATCAGGTCAAGAAAATGTTTTTGGCGGTGGGAAGAAGGGTGCTGCGGTTGAAACGGGTGCGAATAGGAGGCCTGGAATTGGACAAGACTTTAAAGGAGGGGGAATGCAGGGAGCTGACAAAAGAGGAGCTGGCGCTGATTTTTCAAGGGGAAAACAGGCGTTTTTGCGAAAAGAAAAATTCAAATGGTCAAATTTAACTAAATTTCCAAAATTGGTTTGACAACTGTCCATTTTACCTAAAGACTGGTTTTAAAGTTTAGGCAAAACACAACTGTTAATTTGGGCCGAAATCTGTTATATTAATATTCGTAAGAAAAAATGTATGGCCAGTGAGCGTACGCACCGTGCGGTCGGTCATAGATTCAGGAGGTTTGTATTATGGCAAATGTATCTTTGAGACACGTTTACAAGATTTATTCCGGTGGCGTCACCGCGGTAACTGACTTCTGCTTAGAGATTGAAGACAAAGAGTTTATCATTTTGGTAGGTCCTTCCGGCTGCGGTAAGTCCACTACTCTGCGTATGGTCGCCGGTTTGGAAGAAATCAGCGAGGGCGAGCTCTACATAGGAGACGTCCTGGCCAACGATATCGCTCCTAAGGACCGTGATATCGCAATGGTGTTCCAGAACTACGCTCTGTATCCGCACATGACCGTGTATGATAACATGGCGTTCGGTCTGAAGCTCCGCAAGACTCCGAAGGATGAGATCAAGCGCCGCGTGGAAGAGGCTGCCAGAATCCTGGATATCTCTCACCTGCTGGATCGTAAGCCGAAGGCTCTGTCCGGTGGTCAGAGACAGCGTGTCGCCCTGGGCCGTGCTATCGTTCGTGATCCTAAGGTATTCCTTCTGGACGAACCGCTTTCCAACCTAGATGCTAAGCTGCGTGCCCAGATGAGAACTGAGATCGCTAAGCTGCATAAGAGACTGGGTACCACCTTTATCTATGTAACTCACGACCAGACCGAAGCTATGACCATGGGCGATAGAATCGTGGTTATGAAGGATGGCTTTATTCAGCAGGTTGACTCTCCTCAAAATCTGTATGAGAAGCCTTGCAATGAGTTCGTAGCCGGCTTCATGGGTTCTCCTCAAATGAACTTCATCGATGCTACCGTTTCCAAGGAAGGCGCTGATTATTATCTGACCTTCGGTGCCAACACCGTTAAGGTTCCCGCTGAGAAGAATAAGGATGATGTCCTGGCTCCTTATGTGGGCAAGGAAGTTACCTTTGGTATCCGCCCCGAGGATGTTCATGATGAGCCTGAATTTATCGAGAAGTCTCCCGAGACTCTGGTAAAGGCTGTTGTGGAAGTTACCGAGCTGATGGGTGCTGAGACTTATCTGTACCTGAACATCGAAGGCAACGCTGTTACCGCTCGTGTTGAGCCTACTTCTACTGCGAAGAGCGGCGATGAAATCTCTGTTGCTCTGGATATGAACAAGATGCATCTGTTCGATAAAGAGACTGAGAAAGCCATTCTGCATTACGAATAAGCAATACTTTGCTTTCCAACAGGGCTGCCAATAGGCAGCCCTGTTTTTTTATCAAACGCCTATTTAAAAAATATTTTTGGAAAATAGTGGGATGAATTTTTATGTTTTCTATTCAAACGTGTCAAATTCGCAATGAAATTATGAATACAATGTAAAATACAGCAAAAAAATATTGGAAACCGTGAATTTTTCTTGGTTTCACGGTTGCAAATAGTTTTGAAATTATGTAAAATGTAAGTATTGAAATTGTACTATTTTCAGCCGGAAAGCTTAATTACTCAATAAAGTGAGGGAGTTCATCATGTCAAACAGACTTTTTCAGGGCGTTATTCACCAGATGCGTGATGCCATCGACAGAACCATCGGAGTGATTGACGAAACCTCCGTGATCATCGCCTGCAGTGAGCTGGGCAGAATCGGCGAGGTTAACGAGAGCATCACACCCGACGTTTTAAACGCGCCCAGCACCTTTGTAATCAACGGCTATACTTACAAATCCTTTGGCAGCCGGCCTCGTCCGGAGTACGCTGTTTTTGTAGCGGGTAATGATGAAGCTGCTCAGAAATATGTGCAGCTTTTAGCGATTTCCTTAAGCAGCATCAAGCAGTATTATGATGAAAAATATGACCGGGGCAATTTTATTAAAAATGTGATTTTGGACAACATTCTGCCCGGAGATATTTATTTGAAGGCTAGAGAACTGCGGTTTAGTTCTGATGTCAGCCGGGTTTGTATGCTGATCAAGATTACTACGAAAACGGATATCTCGGCTTACGACATTGTGCAGAACCTTTTCCCGGATAAAAACAAGGATTTTGTCATCAATATCAACGAAACGGATATCGCCCTGGTGAAAGAGATTCGCACCGGTATCGATTCTAAGGATCTGGAAAAGCTGGCCGGCTCCATTGTAGATACCCTTTCCAGTGAGTTCTACACCCATTGCGTGGTAGGAATCGGTACAACCGTTACCGGTATCAAGGATCTGGCCCGCTCCTTTAAGGAAGCCCAGGTGGCTTTAGAGGTAGGAAAGGTATTTGATACCGAGCGCAGCATTGTCAGTTACGATAATCTGGGGATCGCCCGCCTGATTTATCAGCTTCCCACTACTCTTTGCGAAATGTTCTTAAAGGAAGTATTCAAAAGAGGATCCATCGAATCTCTGGATGCGGAGACTCTGTTCACCATTCAGCGCTTCTTTGAGAACAACCTGAATGTTTCCGAGACCTCCAGAAAGCTGTTTGTCCATAGAAACACACTGGTTTACCGCTTGGAAAAAATTAAGAAATTAACCGGCCTTGACTTGAGAGAGTTTGAAGACGCTATCGTATTTAAGGTAGCCTTAATGGTAAAAAAGTATTTGTCCGCCAACCCGGTCAAATATTAAAGCACGGAAAGAAGCAAGACCAATAGAAGGAAACCCCCTCTGCCTTTTTAGACAGAGGGGATTTCCTGCGAATAAGCGCGAAAAATGTAGAAAGAAGAAAAATAAGAGAGGCTCCCCATGATTGAATTTAAAAATGTGTCTAAGGTTTATAATAACGGCACGGAAGCGCTGCGGAACCTTAGCCTTAGCATCGCGAAGGGCGAATTTGTGTTTATTGTCGGTTCTTCCGGCGCCGGCAAAAGCACCTTCCTAAAATTGATTATGAGAGAGGAAGTTCCTAATTCCGGAGAAATCGTGGTCAACGGCAGAAAGCTGTCAACCGTCCGCAAAAGAGACGTTCCATATCTGCGCCGCACCATGGGAATTGTGTTTCAGGACTTCCGCCTGATTGATAAAATGACTGTTTACGATAATGTGGCGTTCGCCATGCACATTGTTGGCGCCAGTGACCGGGAAATCCGGAAAAGAGTACCCTATGTGCTGGGCCTGGTGGGCTTGGAGAAAAAAATGGACAATCATCCCGCGGAGCTTTCCGGCGGCGAACAGCAGCGCGTGGGCCTGGCCCGGGCGCTGGTAAACAACCCCAGCATGATTATTGCGGACGAGCCTACGGGTAACGTGGACCCGGCTATGTCCTATGAAATCGTAGAGCTTTTGACAGAAATCAACCGGCGCGGCACCACAGTGCTGATGGTTACCCATGAGCACGACCTTGTAAAGCGGTTCCCCAGGCGCGTCATCGAGATTCAGGGAGGAACGGTTGTGGGGGATACCGGCTCGGAGGTGCGCGATGAATTTTAGTTCCATGAAATATCTTCTCAAGGAGGGCGTGAAAAACGTCTGGAATAACCGGATGATGTCCTTCGCCTCCATAGGCGTGCTGGTGTCCTGCCTGCTGCTCACCGGCGCGGCGGTTCTCTTTTCCGCCAACCTGTCCTACGCTATGAAGGATATCCAGGATGAAAATGTGGTGACGGTGTACTTAAAGCAGGAGGTAGGAGAGCTGGAAGCAGTGACGCTTGGCTCGGAGCTGAAGGAAATTCCCAATATCAAGGAAATTGTCTTTGTGTCCCAGCAGGAAGCGCTGGAGCAGTATACGGAAATTTTAGGCCCCTTGTTCGAGGGCCTGGAGGAGGATAATTTCCTTCCCAACGCTTACCGGGTAACCATGGAGGATTTGTCCCTCTATGACGAGACGGTGGCTAAAATCAAGGAAATCCCCCAGGTGGATACCCTCAGTGACCGCAGCGACGCGGCCTCTAAGCTGACGAACCTGAATAATATGGTGGGAACCGCCGGCCTTTGGATTTTGATCATCCTCAGCGTGGTTTCCCTGTTTATCATCAGCAATACCATCCGTGTGACAATGTACAGCCGCCGTCTGGAAATCAGCATTATGAAGTCGGTAGGCGCTACCAACTGGTTTATCCGGGTGCCCTTTATTGTAGAGGGCGTGGTGATCGGCTTGATTTCAGCGGGTATCTCTATTTTAGTGCTGAAGCTGGTTTATGAGAGCATTATGTCGGCCGTCAAACAGCTGATTCCCTTTACAAGCATCCCCTTTACCACTCTTACAGGTCCTGTGGTGCTTGGATTCATCGGCGCCGGCATCGCGTTTGGGGCCTTGGGCGGAATCATTTCCATCAGCAAGTATTTAAAGAAAGAAGGAGGAGAGATCCTTGGCTGGTAATAGGTTTGGCACGTGGAAAAAAAGAACAGCCGCCGTGTTCATGGCGGTATGCCTCTTAGGAGCCATGCCTGGCGCTGTTTGGGCGGCGGATACCGCAGATGGGCTGGAGTCCAGCATTTCAGACAGCGAGACCAAAAAGCAGGAGCTTGAGCAGAAAAATGCGGAGCTGAGCCAGGCGCTGGAGGAAGCAAAGCAAAACGCGGAGGATCAGGAAGCCCTGCACCAGGCGTATCAGGACAAAATCGATGTGCTGGATCAGCAGATCGAGGAAGCCTATGCCCAGGTTTCCCAGCTGGATGAGGAAATCAACGACCTTCAATCTCAGATCAGCAACCGGGAGGGCTCAATTGAAAAAAATACGGAGCTTTTAAAGGAGAGAATCCGGGCCATTTATATGGCGGGAGAAACCTCTACTCTGGATATTATTTTAGGCGCGACGGATTTTAACGACTTTTTGGATAAGGCGTCTCTTTTGAAAACCATATCCGATCATGATACCAAGCTGATCGAAACCCTTCAGGCGGAGACCTCTAAGCTGGCGCAGGAAAAGAAAACCTATGACCAGAAAAAAGAAGAGCTTACCCAGCAGTTGGATGACCTAAACGCGAAAAACGATGAGCTGACCCAGCTCTCCGAGGAAAGCGGCATCAAGCTTTCCCAATACCAGCAGGAGCAGCAGGAAGCGATACAGGGCTTGGATAATAACAGCGCGGAGCTGCAGCAGCTTAACAGCGATATCGAGGCTTATTATGAGGCGCTGCGGCAGGAGTACGAAAATCAGCAGCAAAGCCAGCAGCCCAGCGAGCCGGACGCTCCTTCCGGCGGCGGGAGTACAGATACGCCCTCCGGCGGTGACGGCGGAAGCAGCGGAGGCGGAGACACTCCTGCGCCTGCTCCCGAGCCTGACCCGGATCCGGCCCCGGATCCCGCTCCCAGCGGCCCTCATGGCTATACCTGGCCCACCCCTGGCTTCTACTGGCTGTCATCCGCTTGGAACGAGGACCGTGATTCCTACAACCACGGAGCTATCGACATCGCGGGCGAGGGAATTTACGGAACGCCGATCTACGCGGCTCAAAGCGGCACCGTCAGCACCAGCTGGTACAATAACGGCGGCTGGGGCGGCGGCTACGGCACCTACTGCATGATCAACCACGACGCCCAGGGAGAATACGCCACCCTGTACGCTCATATGAGCCAGATCGTGGTGTCTCCGGGTGAGACGGTTTCAAAAGGACAGATCATCGGCTATGTGGGAAGCACCGGCGACAGCTCCGGGCCGCATCTCCATTTGGAGTGCCGGCATTGGGGAAATAAATATAACCCCTTGATAGAGTATCCGGATGTTCCCGTGTATTATTAAGGAAATTTTGTGTGATTTCCCGGCGGGCCTTGTTGCAGCAAGGCCCGCTTTTTATGTGGAGATGGAGCGTCATGGCTTGTGGGAATTGTAAACAGTTCATTCTTTCCATTGACAAATAGTTACAAAATTGTTATAATTATTCCGATCTTGCAATAGGGAGGAACGTCCAATGGCCCATAAAAGGTGGGGAAAATGCCTAACCGCGGCGGCGCTGGCCGCGATGATCGCGCTTACTTCCGGGATATCCGCTCCGGCTTGGGCGGAAAGCATTTCTGAATTGGAGTCACAGCAGGAAAGACTGCAAACAAGAAGCGGCGAGTTGAACGCGGCGCTGGAAGAAGCAAAGAAAAATACAGAAGAAAAGGAAGCCTTGAAACAGGAATATGAGGATAAAATCAGCCAGGTTCAAGGACAAATCGATACCTTAAATAACGAAATCCGCACCTTGGATGAAGAGATTGCGCAGAAGCAGAAGGAAATTGAAGGCCCTCAAAAGGAAATCGATGAGAATATGGAGCTTTTGAAGCAAAGAATCCGGGCCATTTATATGGCGGGAGAAACCTCCACTTTGGATATTATTCTGGGTGCGGAGGATTTCAGTGATTTTTTGGACAAGGCATCTCTTTTACAAACCGTAACCTCTCATGATGTAACGCTGATTGAAACCATTCAGCAGCAGCTCAGCGAGATTCAAGAGGAAAAAGACGAAATTGAGGCGAAAAGGACGGAAGCGGCGGATAAGAAGACCGAGCTGGATGGCCAGCAGGAGGAGCTTACCAGGCTGCTGGAGGAAAACCAGGTGATTTTGGAGGAGCTTTACGGCGTTCAGCAGGAGGCTCAGGACAAGGTGGATGAAAATGACGCGGAGCTGCAAGCGATCGAGGCGCAGATTTCTGCTTATTATACTCCGCAGCAGCCTGCCGGCGGCCAATCACAGGGCCAGACTCCCAACTATAGCGGCGGTGCCTTTGTGTGGCCGGCTCCCGGCTTTTACCTCTTAACCTCCGAATGGAACGAGGACCGGGGCTCCTATAACCACGGAGCCATTGATATCGCCGGCGGCGGAATCTACGGTACGCCGGTGGTGGCGGCGGCCGACGGCACGGTTGTCTTTTCCAGCGCGGGCGGCTGGGGCGGCGGCTACGGCACTTATCTTATGATCGACCATGGCGGCGGCGTTTCCACTCTTTACGCTCATATGAGCGGCTTGGCGGTTTCCCAGGGCGCCGCTGTGTCTGCGGGCCAGGTGATCGGCTATGTGGGAAGCACCGGTGACAGCTCCGGCCCTCATCTGCACTTTGAGGTCAGGGAATACGGTACCAAGGTCAATCCGATGAATTATTTTTAAAAAATCTGTAAAAATAAACAGGGCCGGGATAGGGATAACCTATCCCGGCCTTGCAGCGGCTGGGCTATGTCGAAAAAAGCCGTCAGTCTTGGGATTTGGTTAAGGTTTATTTACATTTGAAATCTTGACATGGCATAAGTTGTTGACTATAATAGTACTATTGTTTCAAGAATAACTTCACACAAAGGTGGTAGCGGATATATGGCGGCAAAACAAGTGTTGTTGACAGATGAAGGCTTGCACAATTTGGAGCAGGAGCTGGAATTTTTAAAAACAGAACGCCGTAAGGAAATCGCGGAGAAAATTAAGGTAGCTCTTTCCTTTGGCGACCTTTCGGAAAACAGCGAGTACGATGAGGCGAAAAACGACCAGGCCATGGTGGAGGCTAGAATCGCCGACATCGAAAGTATGCTGAAAAATGTGAAAATCATCGATCAAGATGAGCTTACCACAGAATTGATTCATATCGGCTCCAAGGTTCAGGTTAAGGATGTGGAATTCGACGAGGTCTGTACCTATCAGATCGTAGGCTCCAGCGAGGCGGATCCCTCAAACGGCAGAATTTCTGACGAATCTCCGGTGGGAAAGGGCTTGCTTGGCCATAAGGTTGGCGAAACCGTAGAGATAGAAACTCCGGCCGGCGTCATGCAGTACGAAATATTAGGAATTTCAAAGTAGTTCAAATGCGGACAGGGGCGGCGCGTATGCACTCTGTCCGCTTTTTTAAAATTATAATCGGGAGTTGTCACTATGAGCGAAGAAAAGACCACAGTGGAAAATAACGGCCAGCAGGAGGCGGAGGACCTAAAGGAACTGCTGCAGATCCGCAGGGACAAGCTGTCCGCTCTTCAGGAGGCTGGACAAGACCCCTTTGAGATCACAGTCTGTCATCCGGATATTCATGCCGCCGATATTATTGAGCGGTTTGAGGAGCTGGAAAACCAGGATGTATGCGTAGCGGGCAGAATTATGAGCTGGCGCGATATGGGAAAGGCCAGCTTTATCGACATCCACGACCGTACCGGCAGAATCCAGGTTTATCTGCGGATCAACGATTTAGGCGAGGAGGTATACCGGGGACTGGATAAATGGGACATTGGAGATATCGCCAGCGTAAAGGGATTTGTGTTCCGTACCCGCCGGGGTGAGATTTCTATCCATGCGAAAGAAGTGCGCCTGCTTTCCAAATCTTTGCTTCCGCTGCCTGATAAATTTCATGGCCTGACCAATACTGATCTTCGTTACCGCCAGCGGTATGTGGATTTGATTGTCAACCCCGAGGTTAAGGATACTTTTATCAAGCGCAGCCAGATTATCAAGTCGATCCGGGAGGACTTGGATAACCTGGATTTTATTGAGGTGGAGACTCCGATTCTGAATACGATCCCGGGGGGAGCGGCGGCGCGGCCCTTTATAACCCACCATAATACGCTGGATATCGATTTGTATTTGAGAATCGCTCCGGAGCTTTACTTAAAGCGGCTGATTGTCGGCGGTATGGAACGGGTATATGAAATCGGCCGTTTGTTCCGCAATGAGGGAATGGACGTAAAGCACAACCCGGAATTTACCACCATCGAGCTGTATCAGGCATATACGGATTATAACGGCATGATGGAGCTGACGGAAAATCTGATCCACAGCGCTGCTATTAAGGTGTGCGGTACGGAGGAGATTTCCTACGGCGGCCAGCCGGTGAGCCTGGCGCTGCCTTTTAAGCGGGTAACCATGATCGACGCGGTGAAAGAGGCTACCGGCATCGATTTCGGCGCGTTCCGGGGAGATACGGAGAAAGCCAGGGAAGCGGCGAAAGAGCTTCGCCTGGAGATCAAGGAAAGCGATACCTGGGGCAATATTTTAAATCTTGCCTTTGAGGAAAAGGTGGAGGACACTCTGATTCAGCCCACCTTTGTATGCGATTATCCTATAGAAGTATCCCCTTTGACTAAGAAAAAGAAGGGAATGCCGGAGCTGGTAGAACGGTTCGAGCTGTTTATCACAGGAAGAGAATTTGCCAATGCCTATTCCGAGCTGAACGATCCCATTGACCAGCGGGAGCGGTTCCTGCGTCAGGCGGCTTTGCGGGAGGCCGGGGATGACGAGGCAAATATGCTGGATGAGGATTTCCTTACGGCATTGGAATATGGTATGGCTCCCACCGGCGGTATGGGAATGGGAATCGACCGGCTGGCAATGCTGCTGACCGACAGTGCCTCCATCCGGGATGTCCTGCTCTTCCCGACGATGAAGCCATTAGGCTGAGTAAAGAGGCTTAAAACCTCATAAAATCAAAGCTTTTTGGAATTTTTTCGTGAAAAATTACGCCAATTTCTGCATGGTCTATATGGAAAAGGGTTGCTCTTAGTTCAAAAGCCGTGTCTTGCAGGTAAAGTAAGACACGGCTTTTGAATATACAATATTTTACGGAGTAAAAGAAGTGGTACTTTATTTTTGTTTTGGATAGATCATCGTACGCAGTCCCGCATTTTTTAATGCAGGACCTTTTTTATTTTGGAGGTGTCTTATGTCAGAATATCAATTAGAAATAAAACAGATCGTGGATGATCCACGCTGCCGCATCTATTGGCAGTTCGTACAAACCCTTATGAAAGACCGGAGTATTTGCCTTGGCGGCAGCCCCGGACTTTTTTATTATACCGTCCTTTGCAGCTATGCTAATTTTCGCACATCATACAAGCGCATAGACGGCATTAGTTACATTATATATCCCGGTGAGTGGCTGTGCCCGTTCGGTCGGCGTTTTGCTCACCGAAAACACCGCTTTTGTGGTATATAACTTGGGAGACTCCTTGATGATATGGCAGTACCGGGCGGAGATGCGTACAAAGGCTCTGATGCAGACAATCCTTTGCCGGGAGTGTCCGCCGGAGCAATACAAACCGGAAGCTGTAAAGGGCTTGCTTTTGGGAGACAGCATGGAATTAGCGGAGGCTATCCTTACCGGTGACGGCGGCAAACAATATTTTCTCCTTGACGGCAGCTGCGAACATTTTTACTACATCACCGATGATCGCAAGGGAGAGAAGCTGTTGAAAATAATGTGCAGCGCGGAATTGTCCGAAAAGCTGGAAGCCCTTCCGCTGGCGGATTTGTGGTAGAAGGACGAAGGGGTGCCTATAGAAAACGACGCCGTCGATGACAACGGCTGTCCTGTTCTTTTTGCCTGCACCTGCGGCCTGCCCCGTATCAAGAGGTTCGATACGGCACTCCGGCTTCAGAGTGGGACAGGCAGGCTCATCTGCTTTGATTTCCAGATGGACGCGCTTCGTAAATGCTGTGAAGATAGGGCGCAATTCCAAACGATTGGCTTAAAAAATGGAAAAGGAGGTTTTGTCCATAAGACGCAAAAGATTGTTTTCGATTCTTTCTGGACTGCCGCCGCTGCTTTTTGCCTTACTCTACGGCGGAGGGTACATCGCGCAGTTTATCCGCAACCACACCGTATGGAAAAACGCTGGCGGCACACCTGGCTATGGAACAGCACCGGAGATGCCGTCTTTTATCCTGTCGGCCAGTTTTGAAGCGCTATTCACTTTGCCATATGGGGGATTATCGGCGGCCTCATATGTATCAGCGTGCTGGTGTTGCTCATTATCATGGTTATGCGGATGGGATATGGGGACACTGGAGAATACGATAAGGAACGGAATTTTATCTATTTCCAAAAAGGAACTTACGGAACATCGGGTTTTATGTCTGAAAAGGAAGCGGAGGAAGTGTTGAAACTGACTTCCAGCCTGAAAAAGCATACCGGCACTATTCTTGGAACATTAAACGGTAAATATGTTTGTGTGCCGGAAGAAAGCCGCCTCAATAAAAATATCGCCGTGTATGGCGCCGGCGGGTCAATGAAGACCCGAGTACTGTATCAACCGCATTCTTCAGGCTGCCGCACAGGGGGAATCATTGATTATCTGCGATCCGAAATCTGAATTATACGAAACCACCAGCCAATATTTGCGGGAACAAGAATATACTGTCCGCGTTTTTAACCTGGTATCTCCGGAACACTCGGATTCCTGGGCCTGCCTTTCGGAAATCAAAGGCGATGAGCTGATGACACAGCTTTTTTGTGATGTTATCATTAAAAATACAGGAGATGAAAGGGGAGACCACTTCTGGGACAGCGCAGAAATGAATCTCCTCAAAGCTTTGGTTTTGTATGTGGAGCAGGGCTCTCCCTGCAACGAAAGAAGCCGCAAAAAACCAGAATGAAGACATTTCGTTTCAATCAGAAGCAGCGGAAGATCTGTTGGGGCAAGAAAATTTAGAGACTATCGCCCACACGATTTCCGTGTTCCGGAAAGGCCGGTAAATAACGGAAACAAAAGAGAGACGTCCTATCTATCAATAGAACGTCTCTCTTTTTCTTGTAACCCTGTATGCGTGCGTTCATCAGCAAGCGGAGAAAACACGCTTTTCAATTTCTTCTTTGTCTTTTGGCGCTGGTTCTTCTACAATCCCGCCAAAAGGCATCTCTGCCACCAGCACGTAGTCCCCCGAAAGGTGCAGGAGTTCTTTCACCGCATTGTCGATTACCGGATTGTAATGCTGCAGGGAAGCGCCGATGTTTAACTCGCGCAGTCCGCTCCAGACAGCAAGTTGCAGCATGGCGCTGGACTGGGACGCCCATACCGGGAAATTATCCGCATAAAGCGGATATTGTTTCTGAAGCGATTCTACTACTTTCCTGTCGTAGAAATAGAGAATGGTGCCGCTGCCCGCACGGAAGCTGTCAATTTTTTCTCGGGCAACCTTTCCTTCAAAAACGTCATAGATTTTGTTCCAGAGCTGATCCTGCTTTTCCCCATGTACGACGGCTGCCCGGCCGCTTTTCATGTTAAAGGCGTCGGGGACAAGTTCTGTGAGTTCTTTAACCATATCCATCACCCGGTCGATAGCGACGGGCAGTTCCCGGTTGATTGCGTAATAGCTTCTGCGTGCTTTTAGAGCTTCTGTAATTTTCATCATGGGAAGATCCTTTCTAACATCATATATGAACAAGAGACTATACCCTTTCAAACGCGTCCTTGGGACAGAATTTCATGCACTTGCCGCAGACAATACACTTTTCTCCGTCGATCTCCGGCAGCGAGTAAATGTCCTTTTGTGAAATAGCCCCTTTGGGACAGACCGCGATAGACGGGCAGCGGTGGTTCTGCGGGCATTTTTGTGGATTGACTGTGATTTTCATAGTTTTACTCTCCTTCTTCTTTGCAGTATTCCTTTTTGATGGCTTCTATCAGGGCGATCACCCGTTCATCTTCAATCCAGTAAAACACATTCATGCCCTGCTTTTCGGAACTGAGGATACCAGCTATCTTCATCTGGTTTAAGTGCTGGGACAGAGCGGAAGCGGTGATGTTCGGCGTATATTGATGAATCTCACCGACGGTAAGCCGCCCTTTGAGCAGTGCGCATAAAATCAGCAGCCGGTGTTCATTCGCCAGAAGCTTCAGCAGCTCCGCTATTTTCTTTGCCTGTTCTTCCATATTCCTTTGCCTTCTTTCCGTTCCTTAATTTGCAAATTCCCTGGGTCATGGTTCCCATCGGGCAGTATACGCACCACGACCGGGGCCGGAACAATACCATTGTCAAAAGGCCCAGCACCGTCGAGGTGAGCATAACGCCGAAAAAGCCGAAGGCAAACTGCCCGATCCACGGGGCCACAAAACTCACGTCCGCCCACTGCCACGGGAGCTTGAATACCCACAGAAGCGTCACCGTCTGCGAAAGGGGCGCGCCGGTAAATACCCGGTAGGTGCTGAACAGCATCAGGCCGAACATCACCATAAAGAAGGTTAAAAAACCATAGCGGAACCACGGGCTGCGCAGAAACTTGGGCGGCGGGGTGTTCCGGGACAATTTCAGCTTTTCTCCCAGCAGGCTGAAAAGCTGGCCGCGCCCGCAGTAGCGGTTGCAGTAGGCTTTGCTGCCGCCGAAAATGGCGACGAACAGCGGGATACAGAAAAACAGCATCCCCAGCCATGCGAACAGGATATTGAACAGCCCCAAAAACAGGTAGCACAGCTCGGCGATCCAAAGGTAGTCCGACCACCTCTTTTTCCTTGTGCTTTTCACAGTGCACCGCCCCTTTCCACCATGTTGATGACCGCCGCAGGGCATACATTCGCACACTTCCCGCAGCCGACGCATTTTTCCTCGTCCACATGGGCGGAAACGCCCCATCTGATTTGGATCGCCTCTTTCGGGCAGACGGGGACGCAGGTGCCGCAAGCGACGCACTCTTTGCCGATCTGGAAAACGCGGGGTGTTTTTGTCATAAGTACCCTCCAAAAATCTCTTTGTTATTTAAGTAATTAAGTAAATACTAATATATTATATATGCCTGCATTTGTCAAGTTAGAACAGGAAATTTGTTGTCGTCTTAATTATAAAAAAGCGGATATGCCGAAAGCATGTCCGCCAAACAGAAGCATCAGCCGTTTGTTTTTTTATCCAGCCGCAAATGGAGTCGGTAGAGCGCAAACCTTGCAACCGGCTGTGCAATGCACATTTCTACAAAGAGGGAAATGGAAAAATTACGCGGCCATTTGTGAAAGAACATCTGAATGGGTTCCCATGAAACAGAACGTGTCCCGATCCAGGTGCCTATGACAGTCAGCAGAACGGACATCATCAATACTGTACACAGGATATTGACTACAATATGAGCGTTAAAACTGTCTCCTTTCGAAACAATTTTTGCCGTCATCTTTTCTGCGGGGATGTAGGTCAATAGGACAACGACGATGACGCTCAGCCAAATCAACGGCAGGACGATGAGCACATCCCGATAAACATACAGGTGGAAACCGGCTTCAAAAAAGGTGATCAGCGGGGCAATGATATTGACTGAAATGATGGAGACAATGCCCATAAATAAAGCAAATTCCTTTTTGCTGCGGGGTAATTTCATGTAAAATTCCATTTTGATTCTCCTCTTTTCGTAAAAAATAAGCGTGAAATCATTCCGATTTCACGCTGAACCATTATACGCGCTTTCTATTATTTACATTATTCATTATATCATATGCTTTTTTTAAAATTCAAGTCAAAGTTTCTTGAATCTTAACGGAGAATATTTTGCCTTTCCAGTACAATGAAAAAGTAAACATTGTTTTTCTTCAACTTCTGCTGAAAATGGCATGGAATAGACACGGAAACTGCTGTGCAGGAGCTGGCTTATACCGAGCAGGATAAAAGCTTAGTCAGCCCTCAAAGGTATAGGAGAACGGAAGCAGTTCTTTCGCCTTGATTTTTGCATGCTGTCCTGCAACGGAGAGAATCACTTCACAGTCCGGCATATAATCATGCAGGATCTGGCGGCAGTTTCCACAGGGCGGGATAATTTCCGAACCATCCTTGCCTCTTACCGCAACAATCGTATCAAAGTCCCGTTCCCCTTGTGTGACAGCAGCTCCGATGGCAATCTGCTCCGCGCAGGCGCCGTGCATGGAATACATATTGACGCCGGCAAATATTTTTCCGCTCTTGCTGCGTACTGCCGCACCTACTGTATGATTTTCGTGGATTGCGTCGTAATTCAGCCGGATGACCCTTTGCGCTTCTGCGATCAATTCATAATCTTTGTCGGTTAATGGCTGCATCATACCCCATCCTTCCCATTTATTCGCATTTGTCTTGCACAATCACTGGTATCATTGTATCACAATGCAAGAATTTCTATCAAGCAACGTAGTACAGAAATTTCTGTTTTATCGTTCCAAAATAAAAAGATAAGAAAATCAAAAGGAGACAGTTCGCAAAGAACTGTCTCCTTTTGTTCTGATCGCTTATTCAATGGTAATCTGATTTGGCTTCGGCAAAGCCTTCGTTTCCTTCTTGGGGATAGAAAGCTTCAGAATACCGTCCTCGAATTTAGCGGAAACATCTTTCTCGGTAATGCCATCACCAATATAGAAGCTCCGGCTGCATTCTCCGCAATACCGCTCACGGCGGATATACCGGCCCTTGTCGTCTTTCTGGTCCTTATCAAGGCCCTTGCTTGCGCTGATGGTCAGGTAGCCATCTGAAATCTGAGCCTGGATTTCATCCTTCTTAAAGCCCGGAAGGTCGATATCCAGTTCATAGGAGTTATCCTTTTCCCGGACGTCGGTCTTCATCAAAGCCTTTGCATGTTTTCCATACAGCGGGTTGTGACGTGAGAACATCGGCATCAATTCGAACGGATCATCAAACATTTCATCGAACAGGTTTTCACCAAAACGCTTAGACAACATAAGTCATTCCTCCAATCATAATTGGCTCGTAGATGGCTGGAATTTTTCTCGGCTGTTGCGAGCTTTTGCTGTCCGGTTCACCGCATTTCTGCGGCAAGCCTTTTGGTTGCTTTCAGATGGGCTCCGGAAAACCCGGAATCCTTGCGCCTCTTTCAAGGTACACTTATATTATAGCTCATAAATTAGCACTGTCAATATGAGAGTGCTAATTTTAACAAAAAGATAACAATTTAAAAAATGCAAAAGCCAAAATTAGAATTCTCATTTATAGCATGTTGTTGTTTTGTTCTTGGAAAAAGATTGAAAATCAGCCGCTTTCATGGTAAAATTACATTTGTATAATTTTATTTAGAAAGGGGCTTGACAAAAATGGCGGCAGGGAGCATACTGGTTATACGCACGCACGCACGCACGCAAAGCCTAACTCTGTCCTTTTTCCTGTCAAGCTGAAAACTGTACAAAAACAGAAGGCGTATTCTGCCCGATTTGCAAGGGGTGGGATGCGCCTTTTTATGTTTTTGGAAAATACATAATAATATTATGAAAGGAAGAAAGCAGATGATGAAAAAAAGAAAATGGCTGGTAAGCCTGCTGGCGGTTGTATTGACGGTAATAATGCTTCCTATAGCGGCATTTGCGCAGACTGCCGAACGGACAACGGGGCTTGATTTATCCAACAAAACAGAAGCCGAAGCAAATGAAGCGGAAGGCTGGAGCTGGAGTCCTGATGGAGAAGGCGGGTATACCCTTGTTTTGGAAAATGTCAATATATCCGCCCAATCGGGTGATGCCATTACACTTCCGAAAAATGTAGATGTCGATATCATTTTGAAAGGCAATAACCGTATATCGGGCGAGACTGCGCTGTTTGGTGTAGAAACAGCCGGCGGGCTTGTCACAATAAAAGGTGAAACCTCTGATGCTTCCCTGACGGCAGTGAGCAATGAAAATTCAATGTGGGGAACAATTTCTATTTCCAATCTGCTGATTGAAAGCGGCAATGTCTATACGGAAGGGGACGGAAACGTCATTGATACTTTCAGTATGACAGGGGGCTCTTTTACCATTAATCAGACCTTCGGCAGTTGGGCCGCGCTTCACACCGTTAACCGCGTTTCGATCACCGGCGGCAGGCTTGAGATCACGACAGATGAAACGAACGGCTATGCTGTTTACAATTATCCGAGCCAGGATGAAGGGGAATCCGGGGTTTATATCGGAGGCAATGCAGAGGTTGTCATCAACAAAAGCAATGTGGGGATCGCGGTTCTTGAAAAAGGAAGCGGCATATCAGATGGAAAAATCGAAATTGCAGGCGGTACGGTCAAAATAAATTCCGCGAATATCGGCGTGTATACGGCTGTGGAAGATATTATCCTGAGCGGCGGCAATATAGAGATAATATCAGACAATATCGCTCTCAAAGCTGTGAAGGGGAACGTAGATTTCACGGGAGCTGATACAGGGATAAAGGCGCCAACGCCGGTATCTGCGGGCGGAGAAGTAGTCGGAACATATCATGACATACATCAATGGGCTTCTGAGTGGTCTTACGACGATCATGGGCATTGGAAGGCGTGTACCAATCCAGGTTGTGACGCTGTAAACGAATATTCTGCACATCAGGGCGGCACAGCTACCTGTACGCAGAAAGCAGTCTGCGAAATTTGCGGGCAGGAATATGGCGAGGTTGATGAAACGGCGCATACCCCCGATGGCACAGGCTGGCATTTTGATGAAAACAGCCATTGGAATACCTGTGAGTGCGGCGCGAAACTGAATGAAGGCGCCCACACGTTTAAGTGGGTAACGGACAAGGAAGCGACTGCCACGGAAGCCGGGTTGAAGCATGAAGAATGTACCGTATGCGGCTACGAAAAAGATGCAGTAGAAATCCCGGCAGCCGGGACAGCGGATGACGGCAAGGACGAACAGACGTCTACTTCTGCCGATGGCAGCAGCGATACTGTCGAGGATGGACAAAAGCCTTCTGGGGAAGATACCCCACAGACTGGCGATAACAGCAATTCCGCTCTCTGGATTGCGCTCATGCTGACGGCGGGCACGGCTCTCACCGCAGCAGCCATTTTCAGCAGGAAGAAAAAATACAGCAGATAACCGATAGGAATATAGGAACGCGCCCTGTGGATTCATAAATCCACAGGGCGCATTTTTTGCCATTCGTATATTGTGGAACATGGGAATGGTTTCACAGCAACCTACAAAATGTCTGCTAACCGCCTGATGGGAAAATACAGGAAAAAGCCGTGCCTTTTCCCAGCTCGCTGGAAACAGAAATCTGCCCGTGATGGGCTTCTACAATCCACTTGACCATGGAAAGGCCTAAGCCGCTGCTATCGGAATTCCGGGAAGGGTCCGCCTGGTAAAACCGGTCCCAGATACGGGGCAGGTCTTGAGGGGAGATCCCAATCCCATCATCTTTTACAAGCACCTGCAAATATTCGTCCGCTTTCCAGGCGGATACCCATACATGACCGCCTGGGTTCCCATAGCTGACGGCGTTTTCCAGCAGATTTCCCAGCAAACGTATCATCAGCGTTTGATCCGCCGTTAGCTGCAGCCCAGGCTCAATCCGGGTCTGAATTTGGATTCCCTTTTCCTGGGCGATGCCGGTAAATTCTTCCGCCACCATTTCGCAGATTTCACTGAAATCGACCGGCTCCAAATTCAGCTTTTCCCTTCCCTGGTCCGCCCGGGAAAGGAGCAGAAGCTGGGACACCATATCAGAAATGGATTTCATTTTCCGGTGAATGACCGAAACCTCCCGCCGTCCTTCCTCATCCAGATGGTTCCCCTGCAGGAGATCTTCACACTGCATCAAAACCACGCTGATTGGGGTGCGCAGCTCATGGGCAACGTCGCTGGTAAACTGCTTTTCCCGCTGCATCCCGGCGTCGATGGTTTCCAGCAGCCCGTCAAAGGTACGGGCCAGCGTGTAGATTTCGTCGTTCCCTTTGCCCAGGTCGATCCGTTTGGATAAATCCTTTTCTTTCTGGATTTCCTGAACCGTTTTTGTGATTTTAGATACCGGATACAGGGCGCGCCGGCTCAGCAGGTATCCGCACACGGCGGTCAGGAAAATCATCAGGGGGGACAGGATCAGCGCCAACCGGAGCGTATACCGGAAATCCCTTTCCGCGTCGCTGATGGAAATGACCCCGCGGATCAGTACCGGCCGGCCGTTGACCGTATGTTCCAAATCCAAAACGGAGTAGTCGTTTTCCCCCGCGGTAATCGTCCGCAGGTTCCCGCTTTCAAAGGGAAGGTCATAGGCAAATCCATAGGGGATTCTTCCGTACAGCAGCTCCTGGCTGTTTTTATCATAAACGGAAAGGTATACCCCGTCCTCCAGGTTCATTAAATCGGAATCGAAATCCCAGCGCCCATCTTCATACTCCATATCTTCAAAGGCCCCGAAAACGCTTGCCTCCAAGGTGTTTTCCACATTGGATACAATTTCACGGGAACTGATGGAAAACAGCAGGGCAAGCACGATGCAGACAACGAGGGCCATCATCCCGGTATGCAGCAAAACCAGCCTGGTTTTCAGCGACAGCCTTTTCATAGGGTATCATCCTTCAACACATATCCATGGCCCCGAACGGTATGGATCAGCTTTTTATCGTACCCTTCGTCCACCTTTTTCCGCAGGAACCGGATATATACGTCGATGACATTGGAGCCGCCGGAAAAATCGTAATCCCATACATGCTGTTCCAGCTTATCCCGGCTTAACACGACGCCGGCATTCTGCATCATGTAATGAAGCAGGGAATACTCCTTGGAGGAAAGCTGGAGCTCCCTGTTCCCCCGGAATACCCGGTGGGTATCCACATGGAGGGATAGATCCGCCACGTTTAAAATACTGCTTTTTTCCGTAACCGGCTTTCTCAGCAGGACACGAAGCCGCGCCAGCAGTTCCTCAAACGCGAAGGGCTTTACCAGATAATCGTCCGCCCCGGCGTCCAGCCCGGTTACCCGGTCTTCAATGCTGTCCCTGGCTGTTAATAAAAGCACGGGAAGGGTATTTCCATCCCGGCGCAGCTTTTTTAAAACGGTAATCCCGTCCATTTTTGGCATCATGATATCCAAAACCAGCGCGTCGTATTCCGCGCAGAGAAGATAGTCGAACACCTCTTCACCGTCGAAGCAGGCGTCCACGCTGTATCCGGCGTCCTTCAGCCTTTTTTTAATGAGCTGGTTTAAATCCCGTTCATCTTCTGCAATCAAAATCCTCATAAAAATCCCTCCTTTGTATCAGTATATCATATCCGGGCGCGGGAAAGAAAGTTTGCCGTAAACAGGAACTCCGCAGCGGGATACGCTGCGGAGTTCCCCCATCTGTTCGCTGTTCTTGTTATATATAATGGTTAGTCCCAATGCTCCGCACTCCACTCAATGATTGTTCCGGTGGAAGCGTCGATCTCAAATTCATACTCCATGCGGTTGTAGTAAATTTCACCTTCATAAATCTGGCGGCTGTCGTCGCGGTCCAGATGGATGCGGATATCGTTCGCGGAAGCGCCGGGAACCTTTGCCAGAGCAATGCTGCGGGCTTTATCTACGGATATGACCGTCCCATTGCCGCCGTTGTTATTGCTGGGGGAATAGTTCTCAATATCAAAATCAGAGCTGAGAATCCTTCCGGTGGCCTGGTCGATATCATAGTCGTATTCGGTCCCGTTGGCGTAGAACTCTACTTCATAAACCAGGCGGCCGTCGTCGTAATCCTCCTTTACCCATACGAACTGGGTGGCGGATTCAGAAACGCCGGCGTCCTTCAGGGCAATGCTTTTGGCCTGATCCTTGGTAATGGCGGAGGAGGTATTATTGCTGGGCTGCGCGGCTAGGGATGAAGCGGCGGGAGCTTGCGTCGCCTGGGATGCGGTGCCGCCGATGGATTTTGAAGCGGAAGAACCGGATTCACTCGGAGAGGAGGAAACAGGAGAACTGGAGCTTGCTTCCGCCTGGGAAGAGGATTCCTTGGTTTCTTCCTTTGCCTTTGGGATTTCTGCCCCAAGGACGTCGTAGGACGAATGGAGGATTTCTCCGGAGCTTCTCACGATGTCGTAATCATAGCTTTTTTCCGCGGTTGTAAAATCGATCTCATAAACCGGGGAACCGTTTTCCACGCCCTTGTCAATCCGAAGGGAAAGAACGTCCTGTTCGCTGACCCCCGCATGGGAAAATACGGCGGCTTTTGCTTCCTGCTCGCTGAGCTCCGGGTTTTCCGGAGCCGGGGAAGTGGCTGCCAGCGCGATGGCGGTGCCGCCTCCGACCACAAAAACCGCAGCAGCAGCCGCAATGGCAATCACCTTCGCGTTTAATTTCTTTAAAACCTCAAGTTTCATATTTTACGCCTTCTTTCTCTTTTGGTTTGAGCTTTTGTTTGGATTGTGTCTACAGTATATCCCACAAAGATGAAAGAAAGATTAAAATGAAAAAGTTTTTATCACGTCACGGGATTTGGATTTATCCGGCGCCGGTGCTCTCTGCAAACCACACAACCGGAAAAATTATGTACCCGGAAGCTTGACCTGCAGGATAAATAGGAAAAGGACTGCCAGGATCCATGGGAGAAAGCTAATCACAGCATACAAACATCCCTTGTGGTTTTCGTAATGATATTCGTCATACGAGAAAACCCGTTTCGGATCCTCCAGGTAATACAGATACAGTTTAAAAGGCGGCGTGCCGGGATGTTTAAAAAATGCCCGGTATTCTTTCTCTTATCCTCCGACGGTGTACCGGTAGACTGCGTGCCAGTCATAATGGGCAACGTCTCCGGACCGGTGTTATTTCAATAGGGCCGCCTCGATGATATGGTTCCGGCTCCTTGCAATATCCCGTTTCCGTTCCCAGCTAAGCAGGTAGGTAATTCTTTTATAGGCGGGCACAGCAACGACATATCCCAGGATCAGTACGGCGAAGACCGCAGCCCACTTCACCCAATTCAGGGGATCGTCTGTGAACACGCCGGTTAATGCCTCTTGTATCCCCATTTGCATTCATTCCCTTCTATCCAAGCTGCGGGCCGGGGCTTCCATAGCCCCGGCCTTCACAAATCCATATTTTCGCTTAGCTGTTTTTGGTACTCCTCTGCTTCATCCGGCGTTGCTTCCCGGACAGCAAATTTTGCTGCAGTCCGGGCATTGCGTTTCCGGCTGTGACGATTCAAATAAATAGTGCCAGGCGTCGCAGGCATACAGCATCTTCCTTCACTTCGTCTTTCTATGGCTTATGTCCCGATTATACCACAAAATGGGAACCGTGACAGCGGGTTCCTTCCTTCGTTTTGGATAAATTACAGAAGGGATTTATGTTGTTTTCGCAGAAAAATCAAGAAAACATGAGTAACTTAATAGAACCGAACTATTATTACAAATAATTATTATTTGTGGCAGAAGAATTGGGAAAACGTCGTTTTTAAGAGACTTTCTGTACTAGAATTTTTGGAAAAGTATTTAAAAATGACTTCGATAAGCCTGTTATCAATTCATTTTCACAATGTTATCGTGGCCTTTTTATCCACTACATCCTAAGCACAAAAAGAGAAGGAGCCTGGTTCCTTCTCTTTTTTCTCTGTTTACTTGACCAGGGGAGGCACATATTATTTGTTATGGTTAGGATTTTTTAATATTCCGTGCCTTCTCTGCCTTTTCAACTGATTCTTCTGTATATGTTGATTGTGATGCTGGTTCTTTAATCGTCAAAGATACGAATTATAGGAAGATTGAGTAATATGGTTAGCATCAGGTGGATATGCTAAAAGGGCCTCTACACTATCGCAAAACTATCTCTCATCCATAGAAAGAGGATTAAGTTTTCCAAGTCCAGGGAAATTGGTTTTAATTATTGATGAACTCGATATTTCGGCGGATCAATTATTTGAAGATGTAATTAAAAATTCCGTTCAAATGAAAAGTTCCTTATTATCAGAAAAGATTCAACATTTACCCATTGATGGACAAAAGTTTATTTTATCGGTGTTAGCTGTTCTGATCCAAGAAATAGAAAAAAGATTTTGAATGCATGGAGAAACTAATTATGGCTATGAAGAACCAAATGCAAGAAAAACCTATTGATTTAATGGGAGGCTTTGTTGACGGAAAACTTGTTTCCGTAGCGAAGGGGTATCGCTCATCGAAGTATGGCAGGCTGATAAAGAGCCGCCACTAGGTACTATTGTATATAGGAGGCTTTCCCCGGAAGAATATAAAGAAGCCGAAAAGTTTCTTAAAAACAGTACTCAATGAAGGCGAAAGCAGAGGTTATGCACTCTGCTTTTTTTCTTTACTTGGAAGTGATTCCAGGTAAAGAAAAAAGAGGCCGTTCGACACCCCGATGGTATATCCAAGTTTTACAGAAGGTAAAACTGCCTGTCACAGGTTTCAGTTATGCTCTGCTATTATTTGTGGATAATAGCTCCTATGCCAGTTGATACAAGGTCTGTCAAGGGGCCTTTCTGCAGAAGTTACGGATTATTCCGTAAAATATGTGAGTAAAACCGTTTAGGGCAGTTCTATTAAGCAAGAACTGCCCTAACTATGTTTTTGCTTTTTCTTGGTACATAAATATAACAAATTTACCTCATGGCATCCTTCATTGATTTTATATATTTGCCTATATGATTCGGCGCCTCTTTGCCGTATTTTTCAAGCAGCTTTATAATAGCCGAACCGACGATTGCACCGTCAGCAATATCCGCCATTTTCTTTGCCTGCTCCGGTGTGGAAATACCAAACCCAATCGCGCAAGGTATACCGGTATTTTCTCTTACCACTTTCACAATAGAAGTAAGGTCTGTCTTGATTTCGCTTCTCGTACCCGTAACGCCGAGACTGGAAACGATATATAAGAAACCTTCTGCTTCTTTTGCAATCATGGCAATGCGGTTTTCAGACGTCGGTGCAATCAATGACACTAAATCAACGCCATACTTGTGGCAAAGCGGCAAAAATTCTTCTTTTTCCTCAAACGGCAAATCTGGCAGAATGAGGCCATCAATTTCAATATTCTTACAGGTGGATATAAATTTTTCTGCGCCATAGGAGAACACCACATTGGAATAAGTCATGAAAACCATCGGCACTTTTACATCATAGCGAAGTTTTTTGACAAATGCGAATATTTTATCTGTCGTAACGCCTCCGTTCAGCGCCCTAATGTTTGCTCCCTGAATAACAGGTCCTTCGGCGGTTGGATCGGAGAACGGGATGCCAAGCTCAATGAGATCCGCACCGTTTTCTACAGCGGCACGGATAGCGGCGGCTGTCGTTTCCAGATCAGGGTCACCGCAAGTGATAAAGGCGATAAACGCCTTGCCGTTTTCAAATGCTTTTTTGATGTTACTCATGAAGATCCTCCCCTCTGTAACGGGCAATGGCTGCACAGTCCTTGTCGCCTCTGCCGGATATGGTAATTACGATGATTTGGCCTTTATCCATTGCCGGCGCGAGCTTCATTGCGTGAGCAACAGCGTGAGCCGATTCGATGGCGGGAATAATGCCTTCGGTCTTGGCCAGATATTCAAATGCGTTTACCGCTTCATCATCGGTTACAGGCACATATTCCGCTCTGCCAATATCATGCAGGTGAGCGTGCTCGGGGCCGACGCCGGGGTAGTCCAGCCCAGCTGAGATAGAATAAACGGGAGCGATCTGACCGTATTCATCCTGACAGAAATATGACTTCATACCATGGAAGATTCCTACTCTACCAGTGGCAATGGTTGCCGCCGTTTCAAAGGTATCAATACCTCTGCCTGCCGCTTCGCAGCCGATCAGGCGAACGCCCTTATCGCCTATGAAATGATAAAAGCTGCCAATGGCATTGGAGCCGCCGCCGACACAAGCGATGACCGCATCGGGCAGTCTGCCTTCTTTCTCTTGGATCTGCTCCTTGATTTCCTTAGAAATAACCGCTTGAAAATCACGAACGATAGTGGGGAATGGATGCGGCCCCATAACAGAACCAAGACAGTAGTGCGTATCGCTGATCCGGGAAGTCCACTCACGCATCGCTTCGGATACAGCGTCCTTTAAGGTGGCTGTGCCTGTCCTCACAGGAATGACCTCAGCGCCAAGCAAACGCATACGGTACACATTAAGCGCCTGACGGACAGTATCTTCCTCGCCCATAAAGACCACGCATTCCATTCCCATCAGTGCGGCGGCGGTTGCCGTGGCGACACCATGCTGACCGGCTCCGGTTTCGGCAATCAGGCGCGCTTTGCCCATCTTCTTTGCGAGAAGCGCCTGGCCGAGAACATTATTGATCTTATGTGCCCCGGTGTGGTTTAGATCCTCACGTTTGAGGTAAATTTTTGCACCCCCGAGGTCTTTTGTCATTTTCGCAGCGAAATACAGCCTTGAAGGCCTGCCTGCGTATTCGTTGAAAAGTTCGGTAAGCTCTCTGTTAAATTCGGGATCGTTTTTGTAATGGTTATACGCTTCTTCCAGTTCAATGACGGCGTTCATCAGCGTTTCGGGAATATACTGACCGCCGTGAATACCGAAGCGCCCGTTTGGGTTTGTCATAATCCAGCTTCCTTTCTGACAGCGGCAATGAATGCCGCCATTTTTGTTTTATCTTTTACTCCATCGGTTTCAATTCCTGAGCTGACATCCACTGCAAATGGATAGAGTGCTTTGACTGCACTCGCCGCATTGCGGGCATCAAGCCCTCCGGCGAGAAAATACGGTCTTCTGATGCTTTTCACGAACCCCCAATCGAATACTTCCCCCGTACCTGCACCGGAATCAAGAAGGATATAATCCGCCGTACTTTGTTCCGCGATTTTTATATCCTTTACAGTTTTAATGCGAAAAGCCTTGATGATTTTCTTATCCGTGAGCAGCCGCAACTGTGCAATATAATCTTCATCCTCATCACCGTGAAGCTGTGCTATGTCGATAATGTCATCCTGCAGCAGCTTCGCAATATTTTGCGGATCTTCATTTACAAATACACCGACTGCCTGTATCTCGGACGAAAGCCGGCTTTTCAGCTCTGCCGCTTTTTCGTATGTTACATAACGCCTGCTTTTCGGTGCAAACACGAATCCAATGTAGTCCGGCTTCAATTCGTTTGCATTCTCTATATCACAAGTTCGGGAAAGTCCGCAAAATTTAATCTTCGTCATATTGTACCCCGCAGTTCATCAAGCTTGGCTTTTTTGTCGGGTGCCCGCATAAGGACTTCGCCAATCAAAACAGCATCCACACCGATTTCACGGAGCTTTGATATATCTTCCGCACTGCTTACCCCACTTTCGGAAACAAACAGCATATCACGGGGGATTAGTTCTCTGAGCCTGCGGCTATTGTCCGTATCCACGGAAAAGTCTTTCAGGTTCCGGTTATTGACGCCGACGATGCGTGCTCCTGCATGAAGTGCGGTTTGTACTTCGTTTTCATCATGCGCTTCAACCAATGCGGATAATCCGAGTTCATCACAAATGCTGATATATGATTTGATTTGTTCCTCACTTAAAATAGAACAGATCAGCAGCACCGCCGATGCACCAAGGACCTTTGCCTCGTAGATCATATATTCATCTACTGTGAAGTCCTTCCGCAGACAGGGGATGGATACAGCGGAGGTAATTTCACGGAGGTATTCGTCACTGCCTAAAAACCATTTCGGTTCTGTCAGCACGGAAATACAGTCCGCTCCCGCCGCTTCGTACTCCTTTGCAATTCGCAGATATGGAAAATCGGGAGCGATGAGCCCTTTTGAGGGAGACGCCTTTTTGCACTCACAGATAAAGGAAACCCCCGGCTTTCTCAGTGCGTTTTCAAAAGCAAAGGAGCCTTTGGGGCGGGATAAGGCTTGCCGCCTGATTTCTTCGGGCGGTATTTTCTTTTTCGCCTCAGCCGCACGTTCCCTGGCGTGTTCGGCAAGCTGATCGAGAATGGTCATGCTGTCACCTCCGCCGAATCGGGACGGTTGCTGACTTCGATCAGTTTGTGCAATGTCCCAAGCGCCTTACCGGAATCAATCATCTCTGCGGCAAGTACGATTCCTTCTTTCAGGCTGTCAGCCTTACCGCCTATATAGAGTGCGGCACCAGCATTCATAAGAACAGCATTTCTCTTATGACCCTTTTCACCGTTTAAGATTGCAAGCGTAATTTTAGCATTTTCTTTGGGTGTGCCGCCCTTTAAATCCTCTTTGGTGCAGCATTCAAAACCGAAGTCTTCTGGAGTGATAACGGAGGATTTGAACCAACCGTCTTTAATTTCGCAGATCGTAGTCGGTGCGCTCATGGAAATCTCATCCAGCTTATCCTGGCCGTACACCACCATGCCCCGCTTGATTCCGAGGCTGATCAGAACCTGTGCCAGCGGTTCAACCAGATAATCGTCATACACACCGAGAAGCTGCATAGAAGGTGTACCTGGATTTGTCAGCGGACCAAGAATGTTGAACACGGTGCGAAAACCAAGTTCCTTGCGGATAGCGCCCACATACTTCATAGATGTATGATACTTCTGTGCGAAGAAAAAGCACATACCAGCATCATTCAAAAGCTCGATACATTTTGCGGGGCTTTGCTGAATGTTTACGCCAAGAGCTTCCAGACAATCTGCCGTTCCGCACTGGGAGGATGCGGCTCTGTTGCCATGCTTTGCGACTTTCATACCGCCTGCGGCTGCAACGAGCGCAGAGGTCGTGGAAATATTGAAGCTGTGCGCATTATCGCCTCCAGTTCCAACGATTTCAAAGAGCTCCATCCCGGTTTCCACCTTGGTAGCATGTGCTCGCATCGCCGCCGCACAACCTGCGATTTCATCTGTTGTTTCCGCTCTGGCGCTTTTGGTAGACAGAGCCGCAAGGAATGCGGCATTCTGTGTCGGGGTGGTTTCACCGCTCATAATTTCGTTCATGACGGTGTATGCCTCATCATAGGTGAGGTCTTCTTTATTTACAATCTTTACAATTGCTTCTTTAATCATGACTCAGATCTCCTTTATGAAATTATACAGCATCTGCTTACCTTCCGGTGTCATAATGGATTCGGGATGGAACTGTACGCCGTAGATCGGATATTCCTTGTGCTGTACCGCCATCACTTCGCCATCGGCGATGAGGGCAGTGATTTTCAGGCATTTAGGAATCGTGTCGGCATCTGCCGCAAGGGAATGATACCGTGCGACAGGCGCAGCATCAGGACAGCCTTTGAATAACGGGCAATCTGTGTCAAATTTTACATTCGACTGTTTTCCGTGCATTAGTTCCTTTGCATAGGTAACGGTCGTACCGAACGCCGCACAAATTGCCTGATGGCCGAGGCAAACCCCAAGAACAGGGATGTCCCTTCCGAGTGTTTTTACAGCCTCGATAATGATTCCGGCATCTTCCGGTCTGCCTGGGCCAGGGGTGAGAATAATGCGGGACGGGTTTAATTTCTTAATTTCTTCTATCGTCATTTCGTCGTTGCGGATGATTTTGATATCTGGTTCGATCTCACCAATCAGTTGAAAGAGATTATAGGAAAAGCTATCGTAGTTATCTATCAGAAGAATCATGATTCCGCCTCCTGTGCAAGTTCTAATGCTTTCAGTGAAGATTTGGCTTTGTTCAGGCATTCTTCAAATTCCTTTTCGGGTATGGAATCCGCCACGATCCCGGCTCCGCTTCTCACAAATACCTTACCGTTTTTCTTATAGGCAATCCGAATGGCAATACAGGTATCCATATTCCCTGTAAAGTCGATATAGCCAATGGCACCGCCATAGATGCCGCGTTTGTTGTTTTCAAGTTCTCCAATTAACTGGCAAGCTCTGATCTTCGGAGCACCGGAAAGTGTTCCGGCAGGTAATACCGCTTCAATGGCGTCCAGCGCATCATGGTTTTCGCTGATTTCACCACGCACCGTAGAGCCGATGTGCATAACATGAGAAAAACGCTCAATAGAATGGAACTTTTCGACCTGTACCGTACCAAACTTGCTTATTTTGCCGAGATCGTTTCGTCCCAAATCGACCAGCATATTGTGTTCGGCCAGTTCTTTTTCGTCGGCAAGCAGTTGTGCTTCAAGCGCTTTGTCTTCCTCTGCGGTTCTGCCTCTCGGTCTTGTCCCTGCAAGCGGGAAAGTGTGCAGCACACCATTTTCCAGCTTTACCAGAGTTTCGGGAGATGCCCCTGCAACCTCTACGTCTGTTCCTGAAAAATAAAACATATATGGTGACGGATTGAGGGTGCGAAGCACACGGTAGGTATTCAGGAGACTTCCCTCAAAAGGCGCGCACAGTCGGTTCGACAGCACAATCTGGAAAATATCCCCCTCACGGATATGGCGCTTTGCCTTCTCAACCATGCTGCAGAACTGCTTTTTGTCAAACAACGGCGTAACATCGCCAAGCAGTTTGCCGCCCGGTTCATTCTTTTTTTCGCCGTGGCGGAGAAGCTCTGCGAGCTGACGGAGTTCCATAACCGCTTTGTTATAACCGGTTTCCGGCTCATCCAGCGGCATATTTACGATGAGAATAATTTTCTGCCGGAGATGATCAAATGCGATCACTTTATCAAAGAGCATCAAATCAACATCCTTAAACGCCTCAGTATCTTCCACATCACATTTGACGGCCGGCTCGCTGTAGGTGAGATAATCATAAGAGAAGTATCCGACAAGACCGCCTGTAAAGGAAGGAAGATAATCGAAACGGGGGCTTCTGTAACTGGCAAGAATTTGGCGGAGATAGCCGGACGGGCTATCCGTCTTGACCTTGAGATTGCCAATCTTCATCTCGCCGTCAATGCAAGTGATCTCCATTTTGGGATCAAATCCAAGGAAGGTATACCGTCCCCAGGTTTCATTTGCCTGCGCTGATTCCAGCATATAGCAGTGAGTGGATACATTTTTCAATATCTTCATCGTTTCAATAGGTGTTGTGAAGTCGGAAAGGATTTCAAGGCTGACCGGCAATACGTTATAATGACCGGCTGCTGCGATTTCTTTGACTTCAACAAAAGTTGGCTGAATTTTCATAATCCTTTCCTCCAAAACAGGTAAAGTAAAGTTCGTGATTGATTAGGATGATTCAATTTCAATATCCGGCGCACAGTGCGCCGCCAACATTTTGTATACAGCATATTGCAACCTCCTGAAACAAAGAAAAGACTCCTTTGAACTTCTGTCTCGCTCAAAGGAGTCTTATAGAACAAAAACGCCCTTGACAGAGATTTACACTCTGTCAAGGACGAATAAAACATTTATCCGCGGTGCCACCTTGATTCACGGTATGACCCGTGCGCTTAGCAGGATACCAACATATCCCCGGCAAATGACGTCTGCCTGCAACGTCGCAGAATACTCTGTGAGAATCACATTTGACTGCGCCCTCAGCGGTCCATTTGACAACTTGTTTCTTGCCTGATTCTCAGCATCGCAGGCTCTCTGTAAAGGCATCATTGCCGTTATCTCCGCTTCAACGGTTTGAATATTAAATTTTTTTGTATTATATCAAACAAACTCTGAACTGTCAATAGGCATCCGAGTGACGCTACAGTTAATTCGTATTTTTCTCTATTTATAAGCGGGAGCGCAGCTTTCAAAATACACTCCCATCGCTCCCAACTGTCTCTGCTTTTTTTGTTCTGCTTTTGCTGTTTCAGCCGCAGATGTTTCCGGACAGAACGAGAGAAAAAGGGAAGTCTGCGTTGTCCAAAGTCCATTTGAAAGGCATAAAATGGATGATTATAAAATTTATATTTTTATCTCAAATTAAGAAAATCTCTTGCAATTTTTTGAGAAAAGGTGTAACATTTTTAATAAATAAAACCTCTGAGGGCAAAGGAACGGTATACTCTCGGAGGAGAAAATTATACTGGACTTTGAATCTCCTTCGAGAAAAAAGAAGGAGGTTTTTTATTTTGAGAAAGAAAAAGTGGCTTTCGGCACTGGCTGCGGCTGCGATGATGCTTATGCTGATTCCAATCAGCGCCTTTGCCCAGGAAGTAGCACCAGAAAATACGTACGACAGCATTTCTGAGTATACAGCTGCCGTGAGTACGGGCGAACTGGATGGGGAAGACGTTTATGTCACCATCGATGGTAAGAATTTCACAGAACAAGACGGATTTGTAGTGGCTAATACACAAAATAAAGAGAACCCGCCGAAGTTCCATCTTATCCTGACAGGCTGCACCTTTAATGACGCTGTTGTATCCCTTGGAAGCCAGGGCAAAAATGAGAACGGCGCCGCAAGCCCGTCCACCGGAGCCTTCCCGATTACCATTCAGAATAACAAAACTGATGTGGAAGTAGAACAGGCTTACATGGCGGCAGAGAGTGAAGATATCCCGTCCGTTACTTTGGAAGCAGGAGAGCTGCTGGTGAAAGACGCTGATGATACAGAAGTGCATACGCCGGTGAAGGTAGAAGCAAAAGCGCCTACCGCTACGAAGCCTGGTAATATCGAATACTGGTATTGCACAACCTGCGGGAAATATTATAAGGATGCGGCTTTAACGCAGGAAATTCCTGAATCCGAGACGATCATTGCGGCAACTGGTGAGGAGCCTTCTGATCCCTCAACCGAGGATCCTACCACAGAACCGGAGGAAACGCCCAGCACTAAGCCGGAAGAAAATCCTGATGACACGGCTAATTCCAATCCGGATTCTTCCAGCAGCACCACGCCTCCGCGGACCGGAGATAACAGCAATATGGCAATTTGGTTTGTACTGCTGCTTGCCAGCGCCGGCTTGGCTGGAACCACATTCGTTGTAAAGAAACGCAGTGTACGCTGACAAAATTTTTTTACTAACCTATCTGTAAAATAAAATACCGATTCCTTTGGGCCAGTCTCCCAAATCGTTAGAGGCAAAACCATCTGACGATTGGGAGGCTGGCTTTTTACTGCTGTTTCAGATAGGTGTGCAGGCAGCTGGACTCTTTTGCAGGATATCAGCTGCCATTTCATCTGATTTTGTTTATAGTTCGCATATATAAAAAATTTGCGTCATTCTTCCGTCCAAAAGCACTGCAGCAGATGGACCAAGCTATGTGGATTCTCTTTGTTCACCTCGTGACCAGAGCCCTCCACAATGATCAAGCGGCTGTTTTTCATCGCTTTGTGAAACCGTTCTGCGCTCTCCATATTCGTTTTATCGCTTTCACCGCACAGAATAAGGGCGGGGCAGAGAAGCTTTTCCGCTGACTTCATAAAATCCAAGTCAGCCATAGATTTGCTCAAATGAATCAAATCTTTTTTACTTATTCCCATACCTTGAAATACAGATTTCGGCATGAACTGAAATACAAAGTTTTGGAGTTTTAACAGCCTTTTGGGGATCTCATAAGGCGTTCCAATCAGCACAAGAGAATTTATCTGTGCCGGATGCTGTACCGCATAGTTAAGCGCAAGCAATCCACCGAGCGAAAGCCCGCAAAGATTCAGAGGATCTTGTAGGGAACGGCACAATCTTTCAAATGCTTGGTAGACCGTGACATACCCTAATTCCCGGCCTTTTGTGAGTTTAAATAAATCCGGGGTGATTGAAAATATCCCCTTTATTTCCAATTCAGTTTTGACGGTATTCCAATCCTGACTGTTTTGTCCTAAGCCGTGAATCAAAATATTTTTCATAGGCTCATGCTCCCTTCCATACAAGCACGCTTTATTTATCTTTTCCCTGTATCCCCTATAAAGCGGCAGGCGTTTTTATTCTTATGACCCGGAAAATTCCCGGCTTTTCAGCCTTTCCAGGAACAGTTCCGCAGCTGGGGAGAAAACCTGGTATTTTTTCCAGACGATATTGAGCCCGGATTCCAGTTTGGGCTTCAGCGGCCGGAAGCACAATGCGCTGCCTTCGTCGGTGCTGACCAGCCTGTCAAGGGTGATGGCATAGCCGATCCCGGATTCCACCATCAGCGACGCATTGTAGATCAGGTTAAAGGTGGTTACGATATCCAGCTTCTCAAAATCCTCCCCAAACCAGCTGGCAAACTCGTTGCCCTCCCGCTGGGGGAGGATGGCCTGGCGGGAGCAGATCAGCGGGACGCCCAGCAGATCTTTCCGTTCCACATACGCTTTCTCTGCCAGAGGGCTGTCTTTCCGCATGACAACGCCCCATGTGTCTTTATCAGGCAGATTCAGATAGTCGTATTTGGAAAGATCCGCCGGCTGGATGAGGATGCCGAAATCCAGAATCCCCTTATCCAGCCGTTCCGTCACATCCTGGGCGTTGCCGCTGTACAGATGGTAGTGGACGCCCGGATACTCATCCCGTAAGGCTTTGGCAATCCTAGTAATCCGGCGGATGGCCTGTGTCTCCCCGCTGCCGATGTAAATGTCGCCGCCCACAGTATTCTGCATAGAGGTAAACTCCGCTTCGGTTTTGTCCACCATGGCGATGATTTCCTCCGCCCGTTTCCGGAAAAGGACGCCCTCCGGCGTGAGGGCCACCCGATGGCTTTTCCGAATCAGGAGCGGATGCCCCAGTTCTTCTTCCAAATCCCTGATCTGCCGGGACAGGGTAGGCTGAGACAGGTGCAGGGAATTGGCCGCCCCGGTGATATTTCCTTCCCTGGCCACGGCTAAAAAGTAACGTAATACGCGAAGTTCCATATTGGCGTCCCGCCTTTCCTTTTTGTGTTGATTATATCACGCTGCCAAATTACTGTAAAGCATATCACAGAATAGAAACAAAGTATTTGCTATTGCATATCGATGGGCTTACAATAGAATCAACAGGAGGCGGAGACATATGGAGACACTGACGGACGACCAGATTTTCAAGATACGGCGGAACCTGTCCGACGCCGGATGCGGCGTTCCTTTGATTGAAAAGTTCCTTCTGCTGGAGCAAAATCACAGGCGGGAAGAACAGTACCGTCTTTTGTCCCAGCATAGGCTTTCCCTGCTGGAGGCATTGCATCAGGACCAGTACAAAATCGACTGCCTCGACTACCTGGTCTATGCCATGGAGAAAGAGGACAAAGAATCGATGAAATCTCAAAAAAAATAAAATGTAGGAGGAAACGACCATGAACATGAACTTTGATTTCAACAACCCCACAAAAATCCTGTTTGGCAGCGGGAAGCTGAACGAACTCGGAAGCCAGCCCTTGCCCGGAAAAAAGGCGCTGCTTTTGATGTCCGGCGGCAAATCCGCCAAGGTGAGCGGTGCGTATGACCGCACGCTGGAGCAGCTCCGTAAAGCAGGTGTGGAAGTAACGGAATTTGCTAAGGTTATGGAAAACCCTGTCAAGGAAATGGTGATGGAAGGCGCTGCCTTTGCCAAAGAGAACGGCTGTGATTTCATTGTGGCACTGGGCGGCGGCGCTGTGCTGGATTCCGCTGTGGCTGTGGCGGCCATGGCAACCAACCCCGGCGACCTGTGGGACTATGTAAATGGCGGCACCGGAAAGGGACAGCCCCTTGTAAATCCCGGCCTTCCGATTGTGGCCATCACCCTTACCGCCGGCACAGGCTCGGAAGTCAACTGCTGGGGCGTAATCTCCAACCTGGAGACCAAAGAAAAGATCGGCTTCGGCTACCAGGAGCTGACTCCTGTCCTCGCTGTGGTAGACCCGGAGCTGATGAAAACCGTTCCCGCAAAATACACGGCCTATCAGGGCTTTGACGCGCTGTTCCACAATACGGAAGTCATGATGTCTAACGGCGTAAATATCCTGAGTGAAACCATCGCGCTGTCCGCCATTGAGAACATCGCCAACTATCTGCCCCGTGCTGTAAAGGATGGCAACGACCTGGTAGCGAGGGAGCACATCGCCTATGGCAGCACTATGGCGGGGATCGCCATGCAGCTGACCTCCACCACCGCGCAGCATTCTATGGAGCACGCTATGAGCGCCTATCACCACAATCTGCCTCACGGAGCCGGACTGATTATGATTTCCGTAGAATTTGCCCGGTACTTCATTGAGCGCCACGCCTGCGATGAGCAGCTTATCAAGATGGCCCGCGTGATGGGAATGCCAAATGCCGACAAGCCGGAGGATTTCATTACGGCTCTTCAGCAGCTTCAAAAGGACTGCGGCGTAGACGATCTGAAGATGAGTGATTACGGGATCCAGAAGGACGAATGCATGACGCTGGCCGTCAATGCACGGGAGACCATGGGCGGATTGTTCTTGGCAAATCCCTGCCCGATGTCCGATGAGGAGTGCGCGGGCATTTTTGAAAAGTCTTACCGGTAAGGATGGCTGTTTGCAAAGCTGTGAATCTTGTTGAATGAAAGGATATTTTGATATGGCTGTCATTGAAAACCAGACATTTGACGCTGAACGAGCCCTCTACGGGATTGACGGCCTCCTCCTAAAAAACTGCTCCTTTGACGGGCCGGCGGACGGGGAGAGCGCCTTAAAGGAGAGCCGGAACGTGGAAGCGCAGCATTGCTTTTTCAATCTGCGATACCCTTTCTGGCACGACCACGGCCTTACGATCCGGAACTGCGAGCTGACGGATAAATGCCGGGCGGCGTTGTGGTATTCCGGCCATATCGTCATTGAGAATACCCAGCTCCACGGCATCAAAGCACTGCGGGAATGCAGCAACGTCAGGATGCGGGGCTGCGACGTCGTTTCCCCGGAATTTGGCTGGTCTGTTCGGGGGATCGAGATGGAGGACTGTGACGCCGAGAGCGAGTATTTCATGATGCGTTCTGCCAATCTGCATTTTACGGATGTGCGCATGAAGGGAAAATATTCCTTCCAGTACATTGAAGATTCGGTTTTTGAAAACTGCACCTTCGACACCAAGGATGCCTTTTGGCACGCCAAAAACGTCATCGTCAAAAACAGCGTTGTCAAGGGCGAATATCTGGCCTGGTACTGCGAGAATGTCACTTTTCAAAACTGCAAGATTATCGGCACACAGCCCCTGTGCTATTGCAAGAGACTGAAGCTCATCGGCTGCGAGATGATCGGCTGCGATTTGGCTTTTGAACGCAGTGAGGTGGATGCCGCCATCACCACGCCGGTACTCAGCATCAAAAACCCTTATGCCGGGACTATAACCGTGCCGGCTGTTGGTGAAATCATCCGGGACGACCCGGACGCCAAGGGGAAAATCGTCATCAGGCAGGGCGCCTATGAAATGGGCAGGAAAATCCGGTAGAGGGCGGACTTATAGAGTTACAGAAATTTTTAGCGTATATGAACGCCGGGAAAAAGGTGTCTGGCGGCTCGGAAGCCCACCAGTACATGGTCAAGCTGGCGTTTGAGGCGATGAAGGTTACCGCCGTTCTCAATCAGGGATATCACGAGCCGGAAGAAATCTTTGTCATCACCAAGCTCTACCCCAACCAGTTTGCCAACGCGGAGGAAGCCGTTGACGAAGCGCTTGACAAGCTGGATATTGAATATATCGATATGATGCTGCTCCATCATCCCGGAGACCATGATGTGGAAGCGTACCAGGCGATGGAGCAGGCGGTGGAGGAAGGAAAAATCTGCTCCATCGGCCTATCCAATTGGTATGTGGAGGAGCTGACGGAGTTTTTGCCCCAGGTAACGATTACGCCCGCACTGGTGCAGAATGAAATTCACCCCTATTACCAGGAAAACGACGTAATCCCTTTTATCCAGGAAAAGGGGATCGTTGTGCAGGGCTGGTATCCCTTCGGAGGACGGGGGCACACGGCGGAACTGCTCGGGGACGAAGTGATCTCGGAAATCGCCGAAGCGCACGGCGTAACATCGGCGCAGGTCATTCTCCGGTGGAACCTGCAAAAGGGTGTGGTGGTGATCCCCGGTTCCGGCAATCCGGAGCATATCCGGGAGAACATCGCCCTTTTTGATTTTGAACTGTCGGCGGAAGAAATGAAGCGGATCGCCGCCCTGGACAAACGTGAAAAGCACGACTGGTACTGATATTTCAGAAGAAAAGCGGCGGGGGACCGGCCGCTTGTTTTTCTTTTGGCCTTTTTGTTGTATAATACAAACAGAACAAAGTGGATCGAATGAAGGAGGATATGTTCAATGAAAGTTATGCTTGTCAATGGTAGCAGCCATATACATGGCACTACGATGAAAGCGCTGGAAGAAATGGCGCGGATTTTTGAAGATGAAGGGATTGAGACAGAGATTATCCAACTGGGCAGCAAACCGCTTGCCGACTGTATTCAGTGCAATGCCTGCCGGAAAAGCGGTGAATGTGTGTTCAAAGACGATGGCGTCAATGAATTTGTAGAAAAGGCACGGGATGCAGACGGGTTTGTCTTTGCCACCCCCGTATATTTTGCTCATCCAAGCGGGCGGATTTTTTCCTTTTTGGACCGTGCCTTTTACAGCAACGGAAGCTATGAAGCGTTCCGGTTTAAGCCCGGCGCCGCGATAGCTGTTGCCCGCAGGGGAGGAACGACGGCAGCGCTGGATGCGTTAAATAAATATTTTGGGATTGCCCAAATGCCTACTGCCGGTTCTACATACTGGAATATGGTGCATGGTCTGTATGCGGAGGAAGCGCCGCAGGATGAGGAAGGAATGCAGACGATGCGGAACCTTGCAAGAAACATGGCTTGGATGATGCGGTGTTTTGCGGAAGGGAAGAAGCACGGCATTCCATATCCTCAAACGGAAACCAATGCCTGCACCAATTTTATCAAAAGGGATGATCAGCAAAGATAAAATAGACGTCTGGTACGCTGGCGGTGATAACAGTAAAGCAAAGACAGCTCAGCTGGACAAAGTGAATTTTTGACGATTTTATTTTAATGAACATTACTAATTGCTATTGTATGCAAGGAGAGTCCTTTTTCGTAAGAGGAAAGATGCTTCTTATATCTTCAGAGAGTATTACAGAGCCGATATGATAAGTATTATCAAAAGGCAGACAGCAAGGATCTATATCCTAAGCTGCCTGCCTTTTTTCACACTGCGATGATTCGTGCATCTAGTAATTCTGCCCCTTTGAATCAAATCATGACAGCTAAAACAAGGTGATAAACGACATGATATAATCGATCATTTCTTCCGGGGACTCTTTTGCTCCGGACTCCAGCCATTTTCGTGTAATGCTGTTGATCAGCCCCATTTTACCAACGGCGGAATACTTATCTTTTATCGTATCAGTTGGAAGGCCGGATGCCCAATGATCTTTTTTGGTATCAAGCCGGCTAAACAGCACAGGCAGGTTTTCAAAACGGTCCTCCTCCATTTCCTTCTTAAAAACTGATAAAAGTGATTGAACAAAAATTCCCGCAGCTTTCTCTCATCCGTACCTGATAAGTTTGAAAAAACATTTTCAATCAAATCATCGGATAGTCCATCAACCAGTGCATCAATGACGTCGCTGATCGAATTAAAATTCCGGTAAAACGATGCTCTCGCAACACCGGCTTTCTTTATGACGTTTGTAACCGTTATTTCCATATACATTTTTTAGCCATCAATTTCATAAAAGCGCAGAAAAAGAGCCTGCTTCCCATATGGGCGGCAGGCTCTTGCAATTTTTTATCGGATAAGGAACCATTTCCATATGACGCATCTCCGCCTAAATGTCTTGAGAATGGTTGGCATTGTTTGGTATAATAAAGAAGAAAAATTATTTTCAAAAAATGAACGGATTTTAGCCTGCCGGTCGTATTAGAGATGGAAGCAGAAAATACTTCCCATATACTATCCATAATCAAGGAGGCTAAAATGTATGAAACAGGGAATCAAAAAGGCAGTCGTTGGTATTTTAGCGGTGTCTATGGTGGCGTCTGTTGGAGCAGTCAGCGCCTTTGCAGCCGGTACAGGTAGAAATTTTGCCGATGCAGACGGTAACGGCGTCTGTGATAATTACTCCGTGGAGCAGACTGTAAGCCGGGCGGCGGGCGCTTTACAAAAAGGCAGTGGTCAGAATTTTGTTGATGCAGACAACGACGGTATCTGCGACAACTATGCCGTGGGACAGGCAACAGGTCAGGAAACGGGTCAGGAAACGGCCTCCTCCCTAAATCGTGGACAAAATTATGTCGATGAAGATAACGATGGCGTCTGCGATAATTTGGGGACAGGGCAAGGAAGGCAATATCGCGGAGGACGCAATCAATAAGCAGGTGTGGATACAATGCGGAGCGAGCAGGAGGTAAACAGGGCAATCGAACAATATTCCGATATGGTTCGGCGGCTTTGCCTGATTCATTTGAAAAATGATGCTGATACCGAGGACATATTTCAAACCGTGTTTTTGAAATATGCCCTCAGTTCCGCTGCGTTTGAAAGCGATGAGCACGAAAAGGCGTGGCTCATCCGTGTTACCATAAACGCCTGTAAAGATCTGCTCAAAAGCCTTTTTCATCGCCGCACTGTACCGCTGGATGAAATTTTGGAACAGCCTACAGAGATGCGGGAAGACCATAAAGAGGTTCTGGAAGCGGTATTATCGCTCCCGCAGAAATACCGGGAAGTCGTATATCTCCATTATTATGAAGGATATACCGCACCGGAAGTCGGAAAGATTTTAGGGAAAAAGGCAAACACAGTCTATACGCTCCTGACCCGTTCCAGGCAGCTGCTCCGGAAAAAGCTGGGAGGTGACGAAGATGGATGAACGGATCAAAGAAGCCTTTGAACAGGTGCGGGCGGAAAGCGGATTAAAAGACAAAACGAAAGCGTATGTTTCCAGAAAAACCGGGAGTTACCGGAGGGCAGGAACTGCAAAATATAAAGTCCTCGCCTCTGCTTTCGCGTGTGTAGCTTTGCTGTTGTTCGGCGGTTACTGGCTGTATTTTACGCCGACGGTTGAAATCAGCATAGACGTTAATCCGTCGATAGAACTGGGCGTCAACCGCTTTAACCGTATTGTTTCTCTGGAAAGCTATAATGAGGACGGGCAGGCATTGCTCGATTCTTTGGATATAAGATTTACAGAATATTCCGATGCGGTCACTCAAATTATTGAGAGTGAGAATATTACGTCGCTGCTCTCCGACGGCGAGGTCATGACCATTGCCGTCATAGGGGAGGACAGCACACAGTCTAAAGAGGTTCTTTCTACGGTGCAATCCTGTACTTCCGGAAAGAGCAACACCTATTGCTACGCCGCCCGTACAGAAGAAGTACAAGCGGCGCATGAAACCGGCCTTTCCTACGGGAAATACAGGGCGTATTTGGAGCTGCAGGAACTGGACCCTACGGTTACGGTCGAGCAAATCCAAACCATGACCATGCGGGAGATCAGGGAGCGGATATGGGAACTATCGGGCGATGGCGACAGCGAAACCCAGCCTTCCGGCAACGGCCATGGACAGCAGGGGAATGGGAACGGCCAGGGCCAGCAGAACCGTTGGGGAAGGACAAATATACCATGATGTCGTGTGTTTCTTGGTGGGACTCTTAAGGGACAATAGAAGGGGTGACCAAATGTGGCTGATAGCGGCAATCCTGTCTTCCTTTTTCGCCGGCATAACATCCGTCCTGGCCAAGTACGAGATTAGGAAAACAGATTCGGACATTGTGACGGCGCTCCGGACAATCGTGGTTTTGATTTGTCCTGGCTTATGGTTCTTGCCGTCGGCTCTGCCGGCACAATCACGCAGATCCAGCCAAAGTCATCGCTGTTTTTAATTTTATCAGGCGGGGCTGCGGGTGCGTTCTGGCCTTCATTGTTTAGAGCGATTTTGACTGGACTCTTGCCTTGTATAGTAAATATTAACAGCCGCATTCGCTTGCGTACTGAATCGAGTTGCTGGATCACGTTATAATAAACTGTAATATTGTATCAGAGGTAAGAAAATGATGGAAATCAAAATAATCGACGCCAAGCATAAAGAGAATATTAACATCCCCAATCAGCCGTTTTCTTTGTTTGGGCGAATGATTCCAAGCGATACGGATGGAACCTGAAGCTATGGTGTCGAAAGATTTTCACATGAAACCTTGATGTGTTTTCCAGACGAAAGCTACGACTATGACGCTATGTGTAAAAATAGTATTTTTATCGGCGCTTATGACGGCGATATTTGCATCGGTCTTGCTATTATGCAGCACGCTTTCTTCGAATATATGTATGATTTAAAGGTCAATGCAGAATATCGCAGAAGAGGCATTGCAAAACGACTGTTGGATAAAGCCAGGGAGATTGCTCTGGCTGAAAAGTATATCGGCATCTATACGCAGGGGCAGGATAACAATTTAGGAGCGTGTCTGTTCTATATCCAGTCTGGCTTCTGCATTGGGGGCTTCGACTCCAATATTTATCAAGGGACAAAACAAGAGGGAAAGGCGGATATTATTTTTTACCGCGATTGCTGAACCACAACGCAGGATTCCTGTATAAACGCAGACAGCACCCGGGCTGATTAAATCGGCCCGGGTGCTGTTTGTCTCTAGCAGGGATTACAGATGGTATTCCATGGGATAGGTGAGGTAGCAGTGGGGATCTAGCTGGTCGCAGGTTACATAGCCGGCCGGAGCCGCCAGTAGTCTGGGAATACGGTTGACGACTGTGGCGCAGGTATGCTCTACCGTGGCGGGCTTCACCACATGGAATTCCGTGTTGGGCTCGCCGGTGAGCCACCAGTCGCACATATCGCCGTCGTCCGGGCCATAGACCTTGCCGATGGTTTCCTCTTCAATGGTAATGCCCTGCATGGTCTCGATGGTGACGACTGCGGACATACCGATGCAGTTACCAGCCGGAATAGTCTTGCCCAGGGTGGAGCTGTATACATCGTGATCCACCACATAGGGAACGTGCTTCTGATCAATGCTCTTGATGGTTAGGCCCAGCTTGTTGCAGAGGGCTTCGCTGGCGTTCCAGGCATAAGAAGGCTCAAACTCCGCCGGATGGGCGATCTGCGCCTCAAATTCCTCTTTGGTCAAATCGCAGCCGTGCGCTTTGGCCAGGGCCAAACCGTAGTCCTCCACGTTATAGCTGTAAGCGCCTTTAATCTTGGTCAGCTTGTTGCAGCCGCTGGCTACCATGGCCACCATATTGATCCAGAAAATATCCTGCATACCAGAGCCGGTGATGGTGCAGTTGTTCGCCTTGGCCAGCGCATCCAGACGGTTGATCTGGGCGGCAGAAGTAGTCCAGGGATAGATGGCTTCCTCGCAGGTGGTGATGACGTTGACGCCGCGGGAGACGCATTTCTCCACGTGATCGTAAATATCCCCGATAAAGCTGAACAGGGTGACGATGGCCACGTCAGCATCGCACTCGTCCAGGACCTTGTCCGCATCATTGGAGATGATGATGCCGGTTTTCACCCCCAGGCCCGCATAATCGCCCACGTCCATCCCGACAACTTCGGGGTTCACGTCGATAGCGCCTACGATCTGCGCGCCGTGCTCATACAGATAACGCAGGGTATACTTTGCCATTTTCCCGCATCCGTACTGGACAACCTTGATTTTTTTCATGATTTGCTGCCTCCTTTGAGTAATTTGACGTTTTCCTGATAGGAAAAGAACATCAACCCGCCTTTTCCTATTCTAATTGTTAGTCTAAACCCTCATGCGGAAGGAGAGTCAAGAGAAGTTGTGAAACTTTTAGCAAATTTTTTATTTTCGGAAGGTTACCGGTACCTGCAGCCGCAGGAACATACGGCGGGGGTCGCTATCAAATACGTTGAAGCCGGTCATTACTTCGCAGATATAGTCCCCGGATACATGGTAATTCATCTCCTGGCAATGTTCCCGCAGCAACTGAGCGCAGCGCACTTCGTTGTCGTAGTTATCCAAATAGATACAGGCATACATGCCGCTTTCCACCACCTGCAGGCTGGGCGGTTCCCCTTCATTCCAATCGCCGGTGAAAATAAAGATACGGTCTGCTACAAAACAGCCGTCCAGGAAATTTTCCCGGAGAATGGAGGTGCCGATGTTGTAAGAATGGATTTGCGGGAATCCCTCGCTTTCCAGCTTCAGGCGCAGCTCCCGCAGCACTTTCTCATAGCTATGGACGTCGTCCTGATAAAAGTTGTAGGAGCAGGGGATCCCCCAGGCAAAGCGTCGGTCAATGTATTCTAGGGAGAAGGTACCTGTAGACGGGGATTTCCGGTACCGCTCGATGGATAGGATCGCCCGTTCCACGGCGTCATGCTGGGCTTTGAGCTGGCGCATCTGCTGGTGGATCTGTTCATTCTTCTGGGAGAGCAGCTCCTCAATCAGGGAGATGTCTTCTTTCTGCAGTACCTGGGTGATCTGGGCCAGGCTCATGCCCAGCTCTTTCATGTAGGCGATCATCTCCAGCCGGGCGTTTTGATTGATGTCATAATAACGGTAGCCGGTCTCCGGATCGATATACCGGGGCTTGAGCAGCTCTTTTTCGTCATAAAGCCGAAGAGTGGGCACGGAGACCCGGTTCATGGCAGCCATCTTCCCGATGGGAATGAGGCCTTCCTTCATAAGCGTCCCTCCTAAAACTCTCATCTTAATACAGAGTTTAACACCTTATATTATAAAAAGCAAGCAGATGTATAACACAGCCGCTCGGCAGGCGTTGACGCGGTTTATATTTTTTATTACAATATTCATACAAGAAAATAAAATATTCTCTCTATAAGCAGGATATTGTCAGAAAAAGCAGTGGATGAAATTGAAAAGGATTATGGATTGGATTCGCAGCCATAAAAGGCAGGCCATTTTTATCGTAATTGTGCTGGCTGTGATTTTTTGCATCGGGATAGCTGTGGCTGTGATGCTGGGAATCAAAGGCGGATCGGAAGAACTTTCCGGAAAAGCGCCAGAGAAAACGGCGGTTTCAGCAGAAAATGAGCCGGTGGATAGCGGTACTGCCATTTACAGCAGTGCAGGAACAACACAACAAACAGATGCTTCGGGCGCCGAAAGTACCTCTTCAGATTCTGAAGCAAAAGAGGGTCAAACCAGGGAGCCTGGCGCCAGTTCGGAAACAGCGACGGCTTCCAAAGAGACCGAACATCCCTCCCATACGGATACAGTTACAGACTCGGGCAGTACATCTCATTCTTCCAGCCACGTAACCTCCCGGCCGAATGATGTGACGGATCATCCGTCCAGTGGAACAGAAGGGGGAGAAACGCCGCATGTTCATACGTGGGTATCTGTAAGCCCTGAGAACAGCGGGCATATGGAATATGGGGCGGAATGCCGCATACATGGGGCGAACGGGGAAGAACCGATGTTCTTTCGAACACTGAATGACTTATATCTCCATCAAGCGGCGGATGGCTGTATGTCCAGCTGGGGGACCGGCTTCAAGGGCCTGGCGTATAAATACTGTTCAGGATGCGGCGAAGAAGTCATAACGGGACATGTGCATGACTTTGGCACAGTGGAAAAGCAGGTCTACTTTGATAAGGTGACATGTGAATGCGGAATGGCTTTTACAGGAGGAAAGGATTACACGGCGCTGGAATCCTGGAAGACCCATGCAGACATCTATACAAGCCATGGATATCCAAGAGAGGAGCATGACACCTATCAAACCGGCACAGGAAGCGTGACGCGGTATGAGGCTACAAAAACCTGTACCTGCGGCTGGCATCCGGTCGATGACACCCCGGTTTATTAACCGCGGAAAAGAGAAGCAGACATAAACAGCTTTTGGATTTTTCATTGTCATCTGCCCCAAAGGATATTTGATGATGACGGGGATATTATATTTATTGCGCGCCGAAAGCTTGTATCATGCGAATTCCTCATAACTGCAACCGCCGACTGGATTGCTCCCATCGGCTGTACGGCATGTAGTTTCACTATTTTACTATGGTATACCTGGTACTTCTTGCTCTTCTATTCTGCTTTAACAGATTACTTTTTACCAATTTTTTCAGGATTCTGACAGCAGTAGATGAAATCACTCCAAGCAATCCGATTATATCATTTCTTGTAACAGCTCCATGTAACCGAGCGTATTCCAATACTTTTTCTCCTCTGGCACTGGTTTGTACACCATCGGAATTGTTTACCAACGGTTCTGAGGGAAGTGCCGAATTACTGCCCTTTTTATATTTTGCGTTAATATTCGGCAGTATGATCTTGAAAGCATTTTTCGAGGTTTCACCGCTTTCGGATTCTGGGAAGTCATCCTCCAAAAAGGATTTTTGATGATAACCGGGGTGTTGGTACCCACGCCCAGCTCCAAAAATAAAATATGAAGATTTTGATGCCGCCGGATGAAATCATCATAACGATTGGAAGCCGCATACCAGCCATCGTCCTGCACAAAGGTCATATCGCAGCGCAGATTTATGGCCATAGGAGCGCCGCATACCGGGCATTTGGGGATCAGCTCCGATGGAATCTTCATATCCGTTTGCTCAGCTACCATCTGCCGGACTGTTGCCTCATGATCAAAGGATAGAATCCGCCGGAATACATATCCTGCCTCGTTAGGGTGCATAGTGCAAAAAGTAATGAAATCCATGAAATAGTATCATGGAATCCTTTGTGGAAGAATTATTTTCCGGAAAGGCACGGAATGAGCTTGCCGGAGCAATACGCGGCCGGGGAGCGTTTCGGGGGTTCCAAAGTGGGATCTGATATTTCGGTATCGAACAGCACAACGGATTGGAATATGAAGACGAGGAGGATAGAAGTCCTGGAACAAATTTGTTATGACCTTCATTTCGAAATGAGATGTCATCTATTATACATAATAAAGCGCATGTCATGAAGAATGGGAAGCGGGCGGTTCGAAAAAGTTCAGTCATTTTGAAAGGGCAACCGCCCGTGGATCCCGATAGGAACAGGCAGGCTTTGGACAGCCGGGGCGGGTTTGATTTTTATATCTACAAGAGAAATGCCGTGCTGCTGTATTTTATTCTGCAGGAGAAAGCAATTATAAAGGAACTATGCGGCGCCATGCTGAAGCTGCTCATCAAGCCCTATGAATGCCACATGATCGACTTTCTCTGCGATGCGGGGAATTATTTCGAGATGACGCAGGATGATTTTGCCCTATGGAAAGGATGGGTACTGTTGATCCTGTCGGAGGACGATACCATCTTTTCACAGGCGTGCAAGGATGTCCTAAGCGTCATCATGCAGCACCCTGACGTTGTCACAAACCTGACTGGTGGGCATCTGGCGATGTTTGAGTAAAAACGCAGGAGAGAGGCTGTTCCTCTGACCTGTGTTTTTTATTCAAACATTCTTTTGAATATACAATGCCGGTGCTGTATACGGGAGTTATCCCAGCTTCCAGCTGGCGCTTTGCCGCTGCAGCTCCACCATCCGGCGGAACAGGCCGCCCTTTTCCATCAGCTCTGTTGGGGACCCCTGTTCCGCCGCTTTGCCGTCGGCTAGGACAACGATTTTGTCCGCTGCCTCCACGGTGCGCATCCGATGGGCGATCACCAGCACCGTCTTGCCGGCCAGCAGGCGGGAGAGCGCCTCCTGCACCCTGGTTTCGTTTTCGACATCCAAACTGGCGGTGGCTTCATCCAGCAACACAATAGGCGCGTCCTTTAAGAGCGCCCGGGCGATGGAAATGCGCTGGCGTTCCCCGCCGGAGAGCTTGGCTCCGTTTTCCCCGATGGGGGTGCCGTAGCCCTTGGGCAGCCTTCGGACAAACTCGTCGCAGTTGGCGGCTTTGGCGGCGGCAAGCACTTCCTCGTCGTCGGCCCCGTGTTTGCCGAGACGGATGTTTTCCATCACCGTGTCATCAAACAGCACCACATCCTGGAAGACCATCGAGTAATCGCTGAGGAGCACTTCCGGATCCACGGTGGAAATATCCACGCCGCCCACCTTGATGGAGCCCCTGGTGACATCCCATAATCTGGCGGCAAGCCGGGCGCAGGTGCTCTTGCCGGAGCCGGAGGGGCCGACCAGCGCCGTGATCTCGCCCTCCCTGGCGGTAAAGCTGACGTCCTGCAGGACGTCTTTTTTGTCATAGGCAAAGCCCACATGGTCGAATACGATATCGTGGCCGTTCGGCTTGAAGGCTTCCGACCCCTCCGCCGCAGGCGTGTCGTAGATCTCGTTCATGCGGTCGGCCGATACCTGGGAGACGAACATCTCCGCAATCAGGGCAAGGCTCTGGTCGAAGGGAGCGTAGATGCGGGTGATGACCAAAAGGAATAGGAATAAAAGCATAAAATCGATCTGCCCGGAGAGGATCAGGCTTGCGCCCACAAGAATGGTCGTCGCCACGCCCAGGCGCATGATGACACTGGCAGCGTTGACAAACAAGCCGGTGGAAAGCTCGCCTTTGATCATGACCTTTTCATGGTCGTCAATTTTTCTGTTGAGTCCTTCCAGATACCGTTCCTCCTGATTGGTGGCGCGGATCTCCCGCACATTCTCCAGTGCCTCCTGGATGCCGTCGGAAACCCGGACAGCCGCTTTTTTCGTCCGTTCGGAAGCCCGGGCGGCCATTCTCCGGCTGCCGAACAGCAGTCCAAAGGCCACCGGCACGCCCCACAGGCAGGCAATAGCCAGCCGCCAGTCGTAAACGAGCAGGCAGACGGCGATGATCGCCGTGGAAATGTACGCGCCGTACAGATACCCCAGCACATGGCTCCAGACGTGCTCCATGCGGTTGACGTCCCCCATGAGTGTCTCGGTAAGGTCGGCCAGATCCCGCTTGCCAAAATAGCCCAGCGGCAGTTTGCGGAGCCGCTCTGCCAGACGCAGGCGGGTCGTTTTGACCTCGCCGTACACCAGCCCGTAGGTGGCCTTATACTGCTGCAAATGGGTAATAAAGGACAGAAGGACAAATAAAACGGTCAGACCGATGGGAAGCCAGACGCCGGGCAGCGGATTTTCGTCTGTCAGAGTCCCTATAAAGCCGGACATCATCAGGTACAAAACACCGATGCCGACCATGACGACCAGATTGACGATCACCGTCCAGAAGACGCCTTTTTTGGTGTTTTTCAGGCCCTGATCGGTCAGGGCGTATTTCCGCTGGAATTTTTTGCTGAACATTTACTCCGCCTCCTTGTCGCTGGTGGAACCGCCTGTCAGCTTCCACTGCACCGCCCGGTTGTAATCCGCCCACATCCGGGCATACAGGCCGCCCGCAGCCGTGAGCTCCTTGTGCGTCCCCTGCTCGGCGACGCGGCCTTCCTCCAGAACGATGATCTTATCCGCCCCGACCACGGTGGACAGGCGGTGGGCGATCATGATGACGGTGCGGCCTTTGGTCAGCACGGCGAAGGCTTTCTGAATTAAGACCTCGTTTTCCGGGTCGGCAAAGGCTGTGGCCTCGTCCAGTACCACGATAGGCGCGTCCTTCAGAATCGCCCGGGCTAAAGCAATACGCTGCTGCTCGCCGCCGGAAAGGTAGGTGCCCTCTGTGCCGATCTGCGTGTCCACGCCGTCTGGCAGCTTTTCGAGGATATCCCCGCACTGGGCGGCTTGCAGCGCCTCCAGCACCTGCTCCCTTGTGGCATCCGGACGGGAAGCCCGGACATTTTCCAGAATGGAAGCCTTAAACAGCCGGCTGTTCTGAAATACAAAGGCTACCTGATCCATCAGCACATGGGGATCGATCTGCTTCACGTCCACGCCGCCGACTTCCACCGTGCCGGAGGTGGTGTCCCAGAACCGGGGAATGAGGCTGGCAGCCGTGGTCTTGCCGCCGCCGGAGGGCCCGACCAGCGCCACCGTCTGCCCCGGCTCCGCTGTGAAGGAAATGTGGGAGAGGGCGGGGACGTCCGAACCGTCATAGGTAAAGCTTACATCCCTGAACTCCACTCTGTTGTCACGGGGCTTCTGCGGGTGGGCAGGCGCTTTTAAAAACGGGGCGTCCATCACCTGATCGATGCGCCCCAAAGCGGTATGCGCCAGCATCGTTCCGGCGGAGGCAAACATGATGCGGGCCAGCGCCGTGGAGATGATAGCGGAGAATACCGCGTAGAAAATAAAATTCGTTATGAACCCGGCGAAATCTCCGCCGGCCAGCGCACCGGGGGCAAGGAACAAAACGACTGGAACCAGGAACACAAAAGCTCCTTCGGTGAACGTTAGATTGATGGATTGGGGAACGCGGCACACCTTGTCCTGATAGTATCCGGCCTTGCTGCTGTAATCCTCAATGGCCTCTTTGAACGCTTTGAAGGAATAGACCGTCTGCTGGAAGATCTTTACCACCGGGATGCCGCGGACATACTCGGTGCCCGCCTTGGTCATCCGGTCCTGGGCCGCCTGATATTCTGCCATCAGCGCAGCGTTTTTGCCGCCCATCATGGAGAACATGGCGATGACGGAAATCACCGCCGCCAGCAGGCAGGCAGCGCCCATCCGCCAATCAAAGACGAACATCAGCACCAGCATCGCAAGGAACATGATGACTGTGCCGACGATGTCCGCCAAGTTGTGGGCCAGCAGCGTTTCCGTATCGGCCGCCGCCGCGTCCAGCCGTCCCCGGATGAGGCCGGAGGCATTGGCATCAAAATAGCCTAACGGAGCTTTCATCACACGAGCGACGCCTTGCTTGCGGATGTTGGACGCCGTGCGGAAGGCCGCCAGATGGGTGCACATCAACCCCAGAAAGTAGATCACAATGCCGCCCACCGCAAAGGCAAAGGCCAGCCAGCCGTACTGCGCGACAGACTCTGCCTGCGTCCAGTCCGGAGCCGCGGCGATCAGATCCCGCGCCGCCAGCCAGATGCAGATGTAGGGGGCCATGCTCAGCAGCATGGCAAGCCCAGACAGGGCCAGGCCCAGAAAGGTCAGCCCCTTGTGGCCGCCTGCATAACGGAGCAGAGCCGCCACATCATTCCTTTTTTGTTTTTCCACAAAAACAACCTCCTTATTAAAAAAGTTAGTTATGGCTAACTAATGCACAAAAAAGACGGGACTATTGTCCCATCAATTCAAGCCATCCGGCTGTATAGAAAGTGCGGAACTGTGTCACGTCCCGGTGCGCCTGCTCCCGGGGCATATCGTGGATCACAATTTCAAACAGTCCGTTGAACATGCCGCTGGCGATGATATGGCAGAGGGATTGATCCAGCTGTGGGATATCCTTGCCCAGCCGGCGCAGCACCTCCATGTATTTCAGGGTATATTCCACCTCTACCTCCACCATATTGTGGACAAAATGCTCGTAGGAGGTTCCCTCCGCCCGGCAGAGCAGCAGGTTGACCGGCTCCCGGTGCTCGCAGATGTAGTCCACCATCCAGTCCACATAATCACCGGAGGCTTCGCCCATGTGCGCCGGCTGCTCCTGCTCCGGCAGCTCGGCAAAGCCTGTCTGGGCTTCCATGAACCGGCCCATCAGGGCGGCGGCGTGGGGCTCTACTAGAGAGGCGAACAACGCCTCCTTGCTGGAAAAATAGCCGTAGAACGCCCCGGTGGTCACGCCAGCATTTTTGACAATCTGCCGCAGAGAAGCGCCAAGGAAGCCCTTTTCGGAAAATTCCTCCAAAGCGGCCTGCTGTATTTTTTCTAAGGTATCGGATGACTTTTCTTCCATATCGGCCTCCATATAACAGTGTTATGTAACGATGTTATAATATATCTTGACAAAGGTTTTGTCAAGAGGAAATTATGATGATGAGGTAAATAGGCAAGTCCTTTTGCCAGCCGGCACATAAAGCAAAGACGGGGAGCCGCAGAATATGCGGGGCTCCCCGTCTTTGCATATCATGATCATTTTTCCGGTGTTGTTTCTATTCCGTTGCAGGGAAGAGAGGTCATGCTGTGCAGGCTGATCCCCAGCGTGGAAAGGTTGTGCAAGGTCGCCGATGCGGAGGGCGGCAGCAGCCCGGCAACCCCCAGGGCGATCAGCCCTCCATTGAACCCGAGGACAAAGCGGTAAATATTGCGGATGCGATTGTTTAACGCCATGGCAAGCTGCCGTAGCCGCGCTAGCTCCCACAGGCTTTCTGCCGCAATGGTGATGTCGGCGATCTCCTGCGCGATGGCGGCACCATCGCTGACGGCGATCCCAGCGTCCGCCTCAGACAGGGCCGGGGAATCGTTGATGCCGTCTCCCACCATGATGACGGTATGCCCCTGCGCCCGCAGCGCCGCTACATAATTTGCCTTATCCTCCGGCAGCACCTCAGCACAAAATTCATCGATCCCGATACGAGAAGCAACCGCTTCGGCTGTGCGCCGGCTGTCGCCGGTCAGCATAACGGCCTTTTGTATCCCGAGCCTGCGCAGGGCGGCAAGAACGTCCTGCGCTTCCTCACGCTGAGGATCAGCGATGCAGATGACAGCTGCCAGCTGCCCGTCGATTGCCAGGTACAGATGGGAGCATTCTAAAGGCAGGGCGTCGAATTGTTCCTGTTCCCCGGCGGGAACCGTACAGCCTTCGTCCTCAAAAATGAAGTGGGCGCTGCCGATGAGCACACGCTCCTGCCCGACAGAGCTGGAAATCCCATGCGCCACCAGATAATTGACCTTGGAGTGGAGTTCCTCGTGCTTGAGATCCCGGCGCTTTGCCTCTTCCACAACGGCGTTAGCCATGGAGTGGGGAAAATGCTCCTCCAGGCAGGCCGCCAGCCGCAGCATCTCCGTTTCCCTGTGCCCGCTGAAAGGGATTATCCGCACAACCTTAGGACAGGCACGGGTGAGGGTGCCTGTCTTATCAAACACAATGGTATCCGCCCGGGCGATGGTTTCCAGAAACTTCCCGCCCTTCACGGTGATATGCTCCCGGCCGGCTTCGCGCATGGCAGACAATACGGCAAGCGGCATGGCAAGCTTTAAGGCACAGGAGAAATCCACCATCAGCACCGATAAGGCGCGGGTAACGTTCCGGGTCAGGATAAGGCTGAGCAGACTGCCCGCAAAGGTGTATGGCACCAGTTTGTCCGCCAGATTGGCAGCCTTGCTTTCCGTCGCCGACTTCATCTGCTCCGAACGCTCGATCATGGCCACGATCTGGTCGTAGCGGCTCTGGCCGGAAGTTTGCCGGACTTCTATCGTGCAGGCTCCTTCCGCGATGGTGGTTCCCGCGTAGACAAGGCTGCCCGGCCGTTTGGCTGCCGGCAGGGATTCTCCTGTCAACGAAGCCTGGTTGACCATCGCTTCGCCGTCTGTCACCATACCGTCCACCGGGATAACGCCGCCGACGCGGACTGCGATCCGGTCACCCGGCCGGATTTGGGATACCGGCGTCAGGACTTCGCCTTCCGGTGTGTTCAGCCATACCCTGTCCACATTTAAGGACATACACTGCGCCAGATCCTGCATCGATTTTTTCCTGGTCCATTCCTCCAGAAGCTCTCCCAGCTCCAGCAGGAACATGACCGAACCGGCCGTGGCAAAATCCCGGCGGATAATGGACAGGCCGATGGAAACGGCGTCCAGCAGTTCCACCTTGATTTTGTTCTGCCTCAAGCAGCGCAGGCCTTTGCGCAGAAAAGGGACGGCGTGCCACAGCACCCGGGCGATTCTCAAAGGTGTGGGCAGAAACAGGGTGCTTACGAGTTTCAGCGCCGCTTTGCCCACCAGCTTTTCCTCGAACTGGCGGTTGAGCATACGGCTGCTGTGCGCCGGCAGGGATACGCTCTGCTCCGCCTGTTTCCAGGAAAACTGCCGCACAGCCTGCAAAACCGTCTCCCTTGCTCCGGTATAGTACAGGATGACGCAGCCGGTGCGTTCATGCACCGTTACCCGGCTGGTCCAGCTCTGCTTTTGGAACCACGCTTCCAGCAGATCCGCCTGGCGCAGGCTCATTTCCTTCTGCTTCAGCCTGCATTGCAGCCGCATCCGTCCTCGGCTCTCGTGTATGATTACTGCATTCATTGAAAAACCTCCATGAAAAAGGGAGCCGCAGTCACGGCTCCCTTTGCTGCGGATGATTCATTCTTCCGGCTCTTTGTTTTCCTCATCGTTTTCGTCAGCGATCTCAGCCGCGGCTTTTTCCTCCGCTTCTTTTGCAGCCCGCTTTTCATTAATATCCTTGGCGGAGGCCAGGATATCCCCGGCGTTTTCCTGCACTGTGGCGACGGTCTTCATCGCCGAATCTTTCATGCGCAGCCCTGCGGCAGTTATATGGGTATACGCCTTTTTGGCATCCTTGCTGGAAAGCAGCTTGATCCCCACGGAACCGAACAACGCGCCGCCGATAAAGCAGGCCAGTTTTGAATAAATACGCATATGAATCCATCCTTTCTTTTCTTTACTTGTGCCTGTAGCCTGTTATGAGTACCATAACCATGCAGATCACAGCGCCCCATGCCCAAAACCGATGCTGTTTCACAGTAAAGCCTCCTTGCAATATCCTTCTGTTTTTCATAGCCCGCAGCCGGCAGCAGCCACCCAGCAGACGCAGACTCTCTCCAACCAGACCCCATCGGAACAGGCGCCCTCTTCCAGCCAGGTACCAAACTCTGCGATCCCTTCCTCTTCGGAAGCGTCCGCCAGCGAGAAACCATCCAGCAGTGATGCGCCTTCCGAAGATTCTTCCAGCAAAGACAGTTCCTCCGAAGCCCTTGGCCTGGAAGAATTTGACGCCTCTGGCAACAAGGTGAGCAGCACGTCTTCCGAAGCAGAGCAGGACAGCAGCACCGGCAATCCGGTTGTTTGGTGGGTCATCGGCGGCATTATCGTCGTAGCTATTGCGGGCGGCTGCGTGTGGTATTTCTGCTTTTTCAGAAAGGGTAAAAACCCCTTTCTGAAAAAGTAAGGGAAGGTGCGGGCAATGAAACTCAAAAAAATCCTATCCCTTGTTTTAGCCGGTGTGATGGCGCTGTGCGTTACCGGCTGCGTCAACCAGCACCCGGAGGAAACAACCAGCACAAATGAAAGCAGGGAGGTTCGCCTGGTGGCGACCTCCCCGGCAGTGGTGCAGATCTGCAACCGGTTAGATTTAGATTTGGTCGGGATCTGTCAATCCACCAGCGACCTGCCGGAACGGTACGATGGGGTTACCACCGTGGGTATGGCCATGAACCCGGATCTGGAGATCATCAAATCCCTCGACCCGGACTACATCCTGTCGCCGGCAACCCTGCAAAACGATTTACAGCCCAAATACGCCTCCATCGGGGTCAGTTCTCTGTTTCTGAACCTGAAAAGCGTAGAAGGAATGTACGCCTCCATCGGGGTCAGTTCTCTGTTTCTGAACCTGAAAAGCGTAGAAGGAATGTACGCATCCATTGAAGGACTGGGAGAAAAATTCGGCCGGGAGGAAGAAGCGGCTGTCATGCTGGAGGAATTCGATTCCTTTATGACGGAATTTGCAGAGAAAAACGCCGGTAAGGAATCCCCCAAGGTGCTGGTGCTTATGGGCCTGCCCGGTTCCTACATTATTGCAACCGACAACAGTTATGTGGGCAGCCTTGTGAAGTTTGCGGGCGGCACCAACGTCTACGGCGACGGGGACGGGCAGGAATTCCTGTTCGCCAACACCGAAGATATGAAAACCAAGGAGCCGGACGTGATCCTCCGGGCGGCCCACGGCCTTCCGGATGAGGCCAGGAAAATGTTTGCGGAGGAATTTTCCACCAACGACATCTGGCAGCACTTCAAGGCGGTGCAGGAGGGCCGGGTGTACGACCTGGATTCCAACCTTTTTAATATGAGCGCCAACTTCAGCTATGAGGAGGCGCTGAAAGCGCTTCAGCCGATGCTCTACGGCGAGGAATAACCCTGAAACAAAACACAAAACGGCCGGGCTTTTCCTGTCGGGAGAATCCCTGCCGTTTTTCCAAAAGGAGATTTTGCTTATGGTAAGCAGCCGAAAGAAAATCCTCTCCTTTGCCATCACCGCCCTGGGGCTGCTGGCGCTGTTCCTGGTCGCCGTCAATACCGGCAGCCTGAAGGTGATGCCCCTGGAACTGTTTAAAGGACTCTTTATCGAATACAACGAAAACGTGGCGACCATTTACGACCTGCGGTTTCCCCGCATCCTCATCGCCATCTTCGGCGGCGCGGCAACCGCCGTATCCGGTGTGCTTTTGCAGGCCGTGATGAAAAATCCGCTGGCCGACCCCGGCATCATCGGCGTCAGCTCGGGAGCCAGCCTGACGGCGGTGCTCATTACCGCCTTTGTGCCGACTCTCTACTTTTTCACGCCTCTGTTCGCGTTTCTCGGCGGTATGGTGGCGTTCCTGCTGGTATACTCCCTTTCCTGGAAGGGCGGGCTTTCACCCCTGCGGATTATCCTCGTGGGCGTGGCGGTCAACGCCATGTTTACCGGGCTCATGAGCGCTTTCAACTCCGGCACGGGGAGCAACTATTCCGGCGTTGCCAGCATTGTCAACGCCAACATCACCATGAAGACCTGGGATGATTTTCAGACGCTTCTGCTCTATGTGGTCATCGGTCTGATCGCTTCCGTCTTTGTGATGGGGCAATGCAACCTGCTGGCGCTGGAGGACAAAACGGCCCGTTCTCTGGGCGTGAACGTCACAAGAAGCCGTATCGTCATTTCGGTGATTGCAGTGCTGCTGGCGAGCATTTCCACCGCCGTCATCGGCCCCATCAGCTTCCTGGGGCTCATTGTCCCCCATATTGCAAGACTGCTGGTGGGGAGCAATCATAAGGTGCTGGTACCGTATTCCATCCAGCTGGGAGCGTTCACCCTTCTGCTGGCGGACACCCTAGGGCGTACCATCGCGGCGCCCTATGAGATCAGCGCGGCCATCATCATGTCGGTGATAGGCGGCCCATTCTTTATCCTGCTGCTTAGGAGGTCGAAGCAAAGCTATGGACAATAACGTGTTTACTGTCAAAAACCTTTCCTTTGCCTACGGCAAGCAGCAGGTGCTGAAACATCTCGACCTGGAGCTGCACGAGGGAAAAATCACTACTTTGATTGGCGCCAACGGCTGCGGAAAGAGTACTCTTTTCAACCTGATGACGAAAAATCTCCGCCCGGACGAGGGGGGAATCCTCCTGCGGGGCGGCGATATTGCCGGGATGCGGCTCAAAGACTTTGCAAAAGAAGTCTCTATCGTCCACCAGTACAACACCGCGCCGGTGGATTTGAGCGTAGAAAAGCTGGTGGGATACGGAAGAACACCCTATCACACCATGGGGCTGTCCCCTGATCCGAGGGAGGATAAAGAAAAAATCCACCGGGCCATGGAGATCACCCATACCTAACAAGCATAAAGATAAACCGGTTTCCGAACTGTCCGGCGGGCAGAAGCAGCGGGTGTGGATCGCTATGGCGCTGGCCCAGGATACCAAGGTGCTGTTTCTTGACGAACCAACCACCTATCTGGATATCCGCTACCAGCTGCAAATCTTAAAGCTCATCCGACAGATAAACCGAGAATACGGTATCACCATTGTTATGGTGCTCCACGATATCAACCAGTCTTTGTATTACAGCGATGAAATTGTCGCTATGAAGGACGGAAAGATGATTGCCCACGGCCTGCCGGAAGAAATCCTCACAAGCGAACTGGTAAAAGAGGTATACGACGTGGAGCTGGATATCCGCAGCGTAGACGGCAAGCCGTTCGTGATTCCAGTATAGCGGAAAGAAAGGAGGATGCGGCTTCGATGAAGCTCAGACGCACAGCGGAAGATTACCTGAAAACCATTTACCTGCTGTCCCAAAAGGCAGAAGTTCACGGCACATACATTGCGGAGGCGCTGGGGGTGTCCAAGCCGACGGTCTCCATCTCTCTCAAAGCACTGGAGCAGGAGGGCTACCTGATGCGGGACGAAAACCGCGCCTTCTGCCTGACGGAAGCGGGATTGAAAATCGCAAAAGCCACCTACGAACGACACCAGACCTTTCAGACGCTGTTGGAGGAACTGGGCGTAGACGGAAAAACAGCCGCGGCGGACGCCAGCCTAATGGAGCACGCGGTCAGCCCGGAAAGCTACGAGGACAGTCCATTAAGGGGCTGGCAAAAAGAAAGAAGATGAGTAGTCGTGAATAGCGAGGCGATGCAGTCCCTGTGATACGGCTTTGCATCTATTGCATTTGCCGCTGCCATCGCAGCGCTGTGCTCCGGTGTCAAGGCAGCGATGAAAAAATTATTAAAAGGCGGACAAAACCATGATGATCAATAAACGGCTCATCGGCACGGTAGCTGAGAGCAAAAAATACATCGCCGGGAACGTTGTTTTGCAGTGGTGTTCCCTGGCGGCGAACATTTCTATGATGTTCAGCATCACAAACCTGTTTGCCGGGCTTTACTACGGAAGCACCAGCCCCGCCTCCCTGTGGACGACGGCGGCTGTGGTGGCGCTGGCGCTCCTCATCCGGTTCCTGTGTACCACCGGGGCCAACCGGATGGGATACCTCTCCTCCAAAGCGGTCAAGAAAACCCTGCGGGAGAAAATCTATGAAAAGCTGCTGCGATTGGGCGCTTCCTACAACGAACAGGTGAAAACCTCCGAAGTCGTACAGGTGGCGGTGGAAGGTGTAGACCAGCTGGAAACCTATTTCGGCGCTTATCTGCCGCAATTCTTTTATGCCATGCTGGCGCCGCTGACCCTGTTTATGGTGCTCTGCTTTATCAACATTCCGGCGGCCATTGTGCTGCTGGTCTGCGTGCCGCTGATTCCTATCGCAATTGCTGCGGTGCAGACCTGGGCAAAAAAGCTGCTCTCCAAATACTGGGGGCAGTATACGGCGCTGGGAGATACCTTCCTTGAAAATCTTCAGGGCTTAACCACCCTCAAAATCTACCAGGCGGACGAATTCAAAAACAAAGAGATGAATGTGGAAGCCGAGAAGTTTCGCAAAATCACCATGAAGGTGCTGACCATGCAGCTCAACTCCATCACGGTTATGGATTTGATTGCCTACGGCGGTGCGGCGCTGGGGGTGATTATGGCGGTGACGCAGTATGTAAATAACCATGTCTCGCTGGCCGGCTGTCTGCTGATTATCCTGCTGGCGGCAGACTTTTTCCTCCCCATGCGGCAGCTGGGCAGCTTTTTCCACATCGCCATGAACGGCATGGCTGCCAGCGATAAGATCTTCCGCCTGCTGGACCTGCCGGAACACAAACAGAAGGTTTCCGAGAGCTTCCCGATGCGGCACGATGCGGTATGTTCCAATCTGCGGTTTTCATACGAGGGCGGAAGGGAGATTTTACACGGCGTGGATTTGCAGTTCAACCAGGACAGCTTTACCGCCCTGGTTGGGGAAAGCGGATGTGGGAAATCCACCATCGCCGCCATCCTCATGGGGCGGAACAAGGGCTATACCGGTTCGGCCGCTATCGGCGGCGTGGAACTGAAGGACATCAATGAAAACTCCCTGCTGCAAAATATCACCTATATCGGCCATCAGAGCTATCTATTCAAGGGCACGGTGCGGGACAACCTGCTCATGGGCAAGCCGTCCGCATCCGAGGATGAGCTGTGGGCGGTGCTGGAACGGGTGAATTTAGCCGCGTTTCTGAAATCCGAGAAAGGGCTGGACACCCCATTGCTGGAAAAGGCGTCGAACCTGTCCGGCGGTCAATGCCAGCGGCTTGCTCTGGCAAGAGCGCTCTTACACGACAGCCCAATATATATCTTTGACGAGGCCACCTCCAATATTGATATTGAGAGCGAAAACAACATCATGGCCGCGATACATAAGCTGGCCAAGCACAAAACGGTGCTTCTTATTTCTCACCGGCTGGCAAACGTGATACAGTCGGACAACATCTATGTGCTGGAAAACGGCCGCATTGCGGAAAGCGGCAGCCATACGGAACTGCTGCAAAATCACGGGTTGTATGAACGCCTGTGGAATGCACAGCAATCTCTGGAAAATTACGGAAAGGAAGGTGACGCCAGATGAAAAAAAGAAGCGGATTTCAGGTCATGGCCCGGCTGATTAGGTTAGTAAAGCCTTTAACCGGTTTTATGCTTCTGGCTATTCTCATGGGCCTTGTAGGGCACCTGTGCGCCGCCTTTATCACTATCTTCGGCGGGTATGCAGTACTGGAGGCTTTGCACTTTGATACCCCCTTCACCCTGACTGCCCTGTTTGCCTGTGTAGTGGCCTTTGCCGTCGTGCGGGGCTTTTTGCGGTATGCGGAACAGGCCTGCAACCATTTCATCGCCTTCAAGCTGCTGGCGCTTCTGCGGGACAGGGTATTCCGGGCGCTGCGGCGGCTCTGCCCAGCCAAGCTGGAAGGCCGGGACAAGGGAGATTTAATCTCCGTGATTACCTCCGACATTGAACTGTTGGAAGTGTTCTACGCCCATACCATCTCTCCGGCAGCCATTGCCTTCCTGTTCACCATTGTGATGTGCCTGTTCATCGGTTATTTCCACTGGTTGCTGGGGCTCATTGCGCTGGCTGCGTATCTCATCGTGGGGATTGTTATTCCTTTGGGAATCTCCAAGCTCAGCGGGGGCGACGGAATGAGGTTCCGCAGGGGATCCGGGGAGCTTTCCGGCTTTGTGCTGGACAGCCTGCGTGGCCTGTCCGAAACCCTGCAATACGGGCAGGGCAGGAAGCGTCTGGTACAGATGAATGAAAAAACCGATGTACTGGCAAAGGACGAGGAACGCATGAAACGCACGGCCGGCCGCAATTCGGCAGTGACCAATACGGTGGTACTGGTCTTTGACCTTGTGATGCTGTTTGCCTCCGCGCTGCTCTACCAAAGCGGCGCCGTAGGCTTTGACGGGGTACTCATTCCCACCATCGCCCTCTTTTCCTCCTTCGGCCCGGCCATCGCGCTGGCGGCGCTGGGAAGTACCTTACAGAACACCTTTGCGGCGGGCAATCGGGTGATGGATATCCTGGAGGAAATGCCTGTGGTGGAGGAAGTTACCGGCAGGCCGGAGATTGCTTTTACCGGCGCTGCGGCGGAGCACGTCACCTTTGCCTACGGAGAGGAAACCATCCTCTCCAATGTGTCGGTGGAAATTCCGAAACACAGCGTGGTCGGCATTGTGGGGCGCAGCGGCAGCGGTAAATCCACCTTATTAAAACTTCTCATGCGGTTCTGGAATGTTCAGCAGGGGAAGGTAAAGATTTCGGATACGCCCATCAACCAAATCAACACTGCAAATCTGCGGGAGATGGAGGGCTTTGTTACCCAGGAAACCCACCTTTTCCATGACAGCATTAAAAACAATCTGCGGATCGCTAAACTGGAGGCTACAGACGAAGAAATTGAGGCGGCCTGCAAAAAGGCCTCGGTGCATGACTTCATTATGACGCTGCCACGGGGCTATGATACCCCGGTGGGTGAGTTGGGCAACACTCTATCCGGCGGGGAGCGGCAGCGGCTGGGACTGGCAAGAGCTTTCCTGCACGACGCGCCCCTCCTATTGCTGGACGAACCCACCAGCAATCTGGATAGCTTAAACGAGGCCGTCATCTTAAAATCTCTCCACGAAGAACGGGAGGGCAAGACGGTGGTGCTGGTTTCCCACCGCCAGTCCACCATGCGAATTGCAGATACTGTCTATTCGGTTGAGCATGGAAGAATGAGTTAAAGAAAGGAAAAGCATATGAAACCGGATTATAAAAATTGGGTCCCAAAAGGGATGATGTTGATTATGCTGATTATTTCGGCGGTTCTTCTTACCTGCTTTCTGCTGTTTGGCGTATGCGGGATTGGTGTGCAGGGCGTGTTCCGCCTTGTGCTGGGCGTCCTGTTGGGAATCGCCTTTTTGATTTGCGGCGGCTGTGCCGCATGGTGTGTCTGCGCTTACCGATCCTTTTCCTATAGCGGGAAACGAAGGCTGTCCAAACAGATTGTGGAAGGGACGGCAAAGTATATCCGCCTGCCGGACAAAGGAAGAGGGCTGGACGTTGGCTGCGGCAGCGGCGCTTTGACCATCGCATGTGCGAAAGGCAACCCGCAGGGGGAAATGGTCGGGATCGACCGCTGGGGAAAGGAATACGCTTCCTTCAACAAAAGTCTGTGTGAGAGCAACGCCGCAGCGGAGGAAGTTAAAAACACATGTTTTTTGTCCGGAAACGCGGTGCTGCTAGATTTCCCCGACGAAAGCTTCGACGCGGTAACAAGCAATTATGTGTACCACAATATCGCTCGTGCAGACAAGCAGGCCCTGCTGATGGAAACCCTGCGCGTCTTGAAAAAAGGCGATGTTTTTGCCATTCACGACCTGATGTCTCCTACACGGTATGGGAATATGCAAATGTTTGTGGAGCGGTTGAAGGAGCAGGGATATGAACAGGTGGAACTGATCGATACAACAAAAGGAATGTTTATGAGCCCTAAAGAGGCCAAATGGCTGATGCTTCGCGGTTCTGCCCTGATTGTCGGGAAGAAATAAAAAAAGATAGAAGGTGAACCTATGAAACTGAAACGGCTGATATTTTTGATTTTGGGATTCCTCTGCCTGGGACTGGGCTGCGTCGGCGTGGCGCTGCCCATCCTGCCTACAGTGCCCTTTTTCCTGGTGACGGTGTTTTGCTTTGCCAATTCGTCCCAAAAACTCCACGACTGGTTTGTGAGCACTAAGCTTTACAAAAAACATCTGGAGTCTTTTGTGAAGAAAAAGGGCATGACGGTGCAGACTAAGGTGGGCGTCATCATCCCGGTAACGCTGCTGATGGGCTTTGGCTTTTTCATGATGATGCGGGCGAACGTGGTGGTTCCCAGCGTCATCCTCGCCATCATCTGGGTCTGCCATATCATTTATTTTGTATTTGGGGTCAAAACAATCCATAAAAAAGCATAGCGAAGAAAGTATTTAAAATTCGTTTATCAAAAGGAAAATCAGCAGGCCTTTTATGGGAGACACGAAGCGTATATATGAAAAGCTATACGCTTTGTCTTTTCGTGTTATTTGATGCAGGCATGTTGATTTTCTTTTTTCGGCATAAAGCTCCGGTATGGAACCTTTGAAAATTATTTCATTTAATCCCTTGGGTGTTCTTACCAATAGACACTTCATTAAGTATTCAGCATCTGTCTGGAATAGTTCGCTTTGACTCCTGATAAATATCAGCATCTAACAGCCTATGTAAATTCACGATCCCGACTCGGCATGCAAGGCTTTCATTAAACAAAAAATCTGTGGCTCGGTTACGGATATTCTGTAGCTGTCAATAAATTCTTCATTTTCAATGTTGCGATTTATTAGCTCGATCCGTATAATTCTGCCTTGCCATTACCTTGGCGAAATCTGCTATGCCGTGCAAATATGCAGCTTTGATTTCCTCCCCGTCCAGCAAATCTACAGCACCTACGAGTTCATCAATCTGGCTTCACAAATCCGTATCCAGAGTATCAGCTTTTTCTTTGAGACCTTTCCTCCTTGCCTCAATTCTTCCCTGACGCTCTTTGACTTTTGGATTCTCTTTTCGCAGTCTTGCGAAGATCATAGAAGACATCTCACCTAAAATCCATCAATCAACGTTTCCTTAGTCATTTTTTCACCCCTCTTTTATACCATATCACGCTGAAGCAGAACTGCCTATGGCACAGCAGTTCAGTTGCTGGTGAACCAGCCTCCGAGAGGCGGAACATAAATCAATGTTGATATTCTTCAGAATTGTAAATATAATATAGAATCGGAAGGGGGCATTCTGTAATGAGATATCTGTCTACAACTCAGGTTGGGGAAAAGTGGAATTGTTCTCCAAGATGGGTAGCCGAGCTGTGTGAGGGCGGCCGAATTAAAGGTGCCCAGAAAGCTGGGAGCACCTGGATTATTCCCGAAGATGCGGACAGGCCTGCAGGTGCGCGGATAAAAAGCGGACGATAAATAAAGAAGAGGGATGAGGAGGCTGTGACAAATGGCAGTTCCAACTAATATAAAAATCCGACTATAAGAATCCGGCCATATGGATTTTCTGGATTTGTGTAAGAGCATGAACATTGTCAGCACACTGCCCGAATATGTAAAGCCAAAAAAATGTAGGTCTAATGTTTTTTAATCTGGAGCCGAACCGTATCATTATTGTTAGTCATCTCAGCGCGGACTTCTCTATCAGTCAGAAAGGGCTGTGGGAATACAGGGCATACAGCAGGCGGTACCGAAATCGCCGGATTGATGAGTTCCTGAAAGAAATGCACCTGACAGAAGAACGCAATACCGGATTCCGCAAAATCCGCAACGCCTTACGCTATAACGGTTCTCCGGAGCCTTTGTTTGAGACCGATGATGTACCTATTTCTCAACGACAATTTATATTCATCCGGATTTTGAGATTACAGCGTCAAATAAAGATGCAAATGAAGGTGTATTTGATAGTCTGAATAAAAATGAAACAGCAATTTTAAAGCAGCTGAAAGAAAGTCCTACAAGCACAGCAGTTGAACTGGCGGGAAAAATTGGAGTTTCAAAATCCATGGTAGAATGTGCGCTCAAGCGCCTCAAAGCTCTGAAGGTTATTTCCCGAACCGGAAGTGATAAAGCCGGCAAATGGATGATCCTAAAGTAAGGATTGGAGCGGATGACGGATTATTATCGAGTGTCCACTGATTTCCTGCTGGGCCGGAATACCCAGACGGATCCCCGTCCAGACTGGCTTCAGCCCCTTGATCCGAAAGCACTGCCGGCTTTTTATGAAACGTCGGTGTATGTATGGGACAAGGGTGGGGCTTTTGTAGATGCGGTAGAAAAGCTTTTGCGCTTTGCAGACGGAGAAACACTTCTCATTTCAGACGTGCAGAGTGTTTCCTTTCTTCCGCCGTCATATGTGCTGCCGGTATCTCCTTCAACTGCCCCTTTGTTGAAAAGGGAATTTTCTGCAAGAAAACACTGGACGTTCCTGTATATCGCCAAGGAGATGAAGGCGATCCGCTTTGATAGGCTCCACCAGATTGGAGACCTTGACGAACTATCTTTGGAGGAGCTTTAAAAAAGAGAGGCAAAACCTTTCTCTGCCGGACGGATATGCCTTTGAGTTTTCCCTTGGAAAGAAGTTTTAGGCTATGAGCTGAACATGGAAAATGCCGAAGAAATTGGTCTTTCCCGTCTGGCTGCGGCCGTGATTTACGAAATGCCTTTTTGCGGATTTATGGACGAAGAAGTGGAAGCGGAACGACAGGAGCTGCAGGAGGCAATCGAGGAATCCGAGGCAGTGAAAAAGCTTTCGGAAGAGGAACAGAAGAAACATTTTAAAAGTATAGAAGCGGTTTTTGCGGAACTTGGCTGGCAGGATAAGCGTACTGAGGAAGAAAAATGGAAGGACCGATTCAGGAGGGATTCTGAAATAGCAGAAAATACACGCCGGTTGATCCGTATATTCCGGAAATAGGGAGAGTCTATATGAAAATCAGGCTGAAACAGGTAATCGAAGTGATTGAAATGGCGGATGAAGCCTATACCGCCTTTGGGGATCGGCAGACAAGGAAACCCGTCTTTTTGGATGATCCGGATATTACCGGTATGAGAAACAATGAGCTGGGAGCTTTGCTGAACGTAGAGCCGGAACGCTTTTATCCTTTCCCAACCAAATATGAAATCCATGAATACGGCATCATGGAATCCTTTGTGGAAGAACTGCCTTCCGGAAAGGCACGGGATGAGCTTGCTGGAGCGATCCGCGGCAGGGGAGCATTCCGCCGGTTCAAAAACGGGATCCGTTGGCATTGAACAGCAGCGGTACGATTATCTTACGAAAGCCTACCGGGAGACCGCCATACGCTGGTGCAGGGGAGACGGATTGGAATATGAAGATGAGGAGGATGGAAGGATGGAACAGAAAAAGATTTTAGCCGTACAGGGAGGCGGAAGGGCAAACGGCAATACGGCTCAGCTGGTAAAGCATTTTGTTCGGGGGGCCGAAGAAGCGGGGCATCAAGTAGAGGTGATTTCCCTGATAAAGAATGAAGTAAAAGGGTGCCTTGGCTGCAATGCCTGCCGCTACGGGAAACCCTGCATTCAAAAGGACGCCTTTAACGAGCTGGTACCGAAAATCAAGGCGGCGGATTGCATCGTATTTGCTTCTCCACTGTATTTCTGGACACTCTCGTCCAGAATCAAAGCATTTATCGAACGGTTTTACTGTATTGCGGAGGAAGATCCCAACCCTCCGTTTGGGAGATATGAGAAGTATCCGGTGAAGGACTGCGCGCTTTTGATGACGTCGGCGGATGATTTCTTCTGGACGTTTGAGCAGGCGGTTTCCTATTATCAGTTCGCATTGGTGCATTACATCGGATTTCATGACAAGGGGATGCTTCTGGCCGGCGGGTGCGGCGACACCAACGGAAAGCCTCGAATCGAGAAAACTTCCCATCTGCAGGAGGCATACGAATTTGGCAAGCGGCTTTATAGGGAAAGCTTGGATTAGTATAAGCGGAGGGAAATAAGGAGTACATAAAATGGCTGTAAGTTTTAGAGAATGCACGCTTGAAGACTTGGAGATTCTCCAGGCATTTTCCCGGCGATTGTTTTTTGAAACCTTTGCCGATATGAATACGCCGGAAAATATGGCCGTCTATTTGGACAAAGCCTTTGCGGCGGAAAAAATCAGGGCGGAGCTGTCAGACGAAAACTCCGTATTTTATTTTCTGTACCGGGGTGGGAAGCTGGCTGGATACCTGAAGCTGAATGAAGCCCCAGCCCAGACGGATATCCATGATGAACAGTCGCTGGAAATCGAGAGAATCTATGTGTCCAAAGAATTTCAAGGGGAGGGCTTAGGGCGCTGTCTGATGGAGAAGGCTGTCAGCACAGCTATACGGCGGAAGAAAAAATATGTCTGGCTCGGCGTTTGGGAGAAAAACGAAAAGGCGCTCCGCTTTTACAAACGGAATGGCTTTTACCAGATCGGGACGCATTCGTTTGTGATGGGCGATGACGAGCAGACAGATTATATCATGCGGAAGGATTTGGAGGAATGAGGGAATATTTGATTCCTGCCTGTAGCGGGAAAAGCATGGACATAGCGGAAGGACAGACGATTTCCGTGATTGACGTTGAAGGCGGGCAGGTAGCGTTTTTTGCCGAATAGGCCGTCTCCATAAATTTCTATCCCAAGCCGTTACGATTGACTGCAACGAATCGCTGAAACTCCATGTGGGCGATATAATCTACACAAATCTCTGCCGACCCATGTTCAAAGTCATTTATGACAAAGTTGGGGAACATGATTTTCTGTTCTCCTGCTGCCGGCCGGAGATGTACGATTTCTTTTATCAAAACGGCAGCGGATATTTCCGAAAATCAGATTGCGCAAGCCGCCCTTTCCGAAGGAATGAAAATCGAGTATTATGCCGTTCCGGCAGAAAAGCTTGCCTTTCCCGATGAATCCTTTGACGTTATTACGGCCTGTCAACGCTTCTGGCATTTTGACCATGCGCAAATTATGCCGAAGCTGTTTCGGATGTTAAAGTCCAACGGGAGCCTTTTGGTATTGTGTATGGCATGGCTGCCTTTTGAAGATGAGATTGCGGGAGCCAGTGAAAGGCTTGTGCTGAAGTATAATCCAAGCTGGAGCGGAGCAGGAGAACCCATACCTCCTATCGAAATACCGGCTTGCCATACAGAAAAATTTGACCTCGTGTACCACGATGAATATTCGCTGCAAGTGCCGTTCCCCCGTGGCAGCTGGAATGGGCGAATGAAAGCGCGCCGGGGTACCGGCGCTTCCCTTACCAGTGCAGAAATCCTAGCGTGGGAACAGGAACACAAAAAGCTCCTTGAGCAAATAGCACCCATGGAATTTAACATTCGGCACTATGCGGCAGCTGCCGAATTGAAAGCAAGGAAATGAGGCAAGAGTATGATAAACATTCGGAATGCAGAAATAACCGATGCAGAACGGCTTGTGGAGATCTATGGTTACTATGTAAAAAATACCGCCATTACATTTGAATATGACATCCCGTCTCTTACCGAGTTCCGGCAGCGCATGGAACAGACGATGCGACGCTATCCGTATATTGTAATAGAACAGGACGGCGTAATTCAGGGCTATGCGTATGCGGGGGCGTTTGTCGGCAGGGCCGCTTACGATTGGTCGTGCGAGGTAACGGTTTATCTGGACAAAGATACGAGAAAACACGGTATGGGGCGGCGGCTCTATGAGGCTTTGGAAGAAAAACTGCGCAAAATGGGAATTTTGAACCTGTACGCCTGTATCGCCTATCCCGAAACCGAAGACGAATATCTAACCACAAACAGCGCTGATTTTCATGCGCATCTCGGCTATACCAAGGTGGGTAAATTTCAAAAGTGCGGATATAAATTCGGCCGATGGTACAATATGATTTGGATGGAGAAACTGATCGGCGAGCATAAAAATCAACAGGCGCCGGTCCTGCGATTTACAGAGGAGAGCTATGAACGATAAAATACTGGAATGGGCAGTCAAAATACAGAGCATTGCGCAGGCAGGGTTGACATATGGGCATGACTCCTATGACAGAGAACGGTATGAACAACTGCGGCACATTGCGGCTGAAATGGTTGTGGAACGAGCCGACATTCCTGTCGATACGGTGAAAGACCTGTTTTGTAATGAAAGCGGTTATCAAACACCAAAAATCGATACGAGGGCGGCGATTTTTCAGGGCGGAAAAATTCTGCTCGTACATGAGAAGAACGGCACATGGTCGCTCCCCGGCGGCTGGTGCGATGTGGATCAGTCGGTGGCTTCCAATGTGATAAAGGAAGTCAAGGAAGAAACCGGCTTGGATGTGACAGCCGATAAACTGATTGCCGTTCAGGACTGGCGGCTGCACAATGTGCGAAATTATGCTTACGGCGTTATCAAACTATTTGTTTTATGCAGAAAAACCGGCGGCTCTTTCGTTGAAAATGTCGAAACAACGGAAACCGGATATTTCGGCCGGGAAAAGCTGCCGGATAATCTTGCAACGGAAAAAACCACAGCAGAACAAATCCAGATGTGCTTTGACGCATATTACAACGAAAACTGGAAAACGCAGTTCGATTAAAAGCGAGGATTTAAAAACATGAATAAGAAGGAAATTTACAGCTTCCTGAAGGAAAAGAATATATGGCATGAAATCACCGAGCACAAAGCAGTCTATAACATGGCGGAGCTGGCCGAAATTGAGATCCCATACCCGGCAGCCGACGCTAAAAACCTTTTTGTCCGTGATGACAAAAAACGGAACTACTATCTGATTACGGTGAAAGGAGATAAACGAGTAGCCTTGAAGGAATTTCGGAAAGCAAATCAAACCCGCCCTTTAAGTTTTGCTTCCGAAGAGGATTTGATGAAGCTGTTAGGACTGACTGCTGGTTCAGTAACGCCGCTTGGCGTACTAAACGATGAGGAAAGAAAAGTCACCGTTTTTCTCGATAGAGATTTTTTCGAAGAGTCTGGACTGATCGGCGTTCACCCGAACGATAACACCGCAACGGTGTGGCTGAAAGCAGAAGATTTAGTCCGCTTGATAGGGGAACATGGAAACAGGATACACGTTGTTCCGATTTGAATTTGTGTTATTGCTTTTGTCGTTCCGTCACCTCAAACAGAAAAGGATTTCGGTTTATGAATTCTTAAAATTTTACCCTGCAAGAGATTGGGCTCTTGCAGGGCGTTTCTTTGTCCATTTCCATATGCAGCGTCGCACCTATACGAACAATTGGCTGTCGGTCGGGGGCAAAATCTTAGGACATTTCAGTCACAGCAGGATTATTTGTTTACAAAGTCTATATGGACGTCGCCGGTGTTGTACGGCAAGGAAGCAATATATCCTCGTTGGTCATGGACAGCGACAGGGCTTGGCGGGAATTGACAGATCGTGAAGAAGCGGATGGATATTGACATGGCGTCAGAATAGCGGTATACTACAAGCAATAACACTGTGTCAGAATAAAGAAAACGGCTTAGAAAAACCACTCAAAAGGAGAATATTTTCATGTTTGGCAATTTTACGTATTGTAACCCGACCAAGCTGTATTTCGGCGAGGACGCACTGAACGGCCTCAACACCGAACTGCCGAAGTACGGCAAAAACGTCGTGCTGATCTATGGCGGCGGTTCTATCAAGAAAAACGGGATTTATGACGAGGTTATCAAAATTTTGAAGGACAACGGCAAAAATGTGGCTGAGATTTCCGGCGTCATGCCCAACCCCACGGTGGATAAGCTCTATGGGGGCGTGGAGACTGCCCGGAGGCATAAAGCCGATCTGCTGCTGGCGGTCGGCGGCGGCTCGGTGTGCGATTACGCCAAGGCGGTATCCGTTTCGGTGAACTGCGACGAGGATCCCTGGGAGAAGTATTACACCCGTTTTGAGGAACCGGCCTGCGAGACCCTGCCGGTGGGCTGTGTGCTGACCATGGTGGGCACCGGCTCCGAGATGAACGCCGGCGCGGTGATCACCAATCCCCATACCCATCAGAAGATCGGCCATGTGTTTGCCGACGAAAAAATTATGCCGCGGTTCTCTATCCTGAACCCGCAATATACCCTGACTCTGCCTCATTACCAGATGGCGGCGGGCATCTATGACATTTTCAACCACATCTGCGAGCAGTATTTTTCCGGCGAGGACGACAATGTGAGCGACTACATCAGCGAGGGGCTGATGCGCTCGGTCATCCATGCCGGCCGCATCGCCAATAAGGATCCACAGAACTATGAAGCCCGCAGCAATCTCATGTGGGCGGCCACCTGGGCGTTGAACACCCTGGTTTCCCGTGGAAAATCCACCGATTGGATGGTGCATATGCTGGGGCAGTCGGTCGGCGCCTACACCAACGCCACCCACGGCATGACCCTGGCTGCTGTCTCGCTGCCATACTACCGGCATATCCTGCCCTTCGGCGTACAGAAATTCAAACGCTTCGCTGTCCATGTGTGGGATGTGAACATCGCAGGAAAATCCGATGAGCAGATAGCGAAAGAGGGGCTTGCCGCCATGGAAAGCTGGATGAAGGAACTTGGGCTGGTAATGAATATCTCCGAGCTGGGCGCCACGCCGGAGATGATCGAAGGCATCGCCGGCGGGACTCTCATCATGAACGGCGGGTACAAGGTACTGGATCATGATGAGATTGTGGATATTTTGAAGGAGAGTCTGGCATAAAAAGCCGTGCCCTGAAGGAAGGAGGCAGCCTTATGCCCAAAGGCTCCGAAGAACTGACCAACGCCAGAAAAGAAGAGATCATCGACGCCTGCGCTTCCCTCTACGAAACCAAGAGCTTTCGAGATATCACCATCCGGGATATCGGGGAGAAAACCTCGTTTACCCGCACCTCCATTTACAACTATTATCACAGCAAGGAGGAGATCTTCCTGGCCCTGCTCCGGCGGGAACACGAGGCATGGACGGAGGATCTGAACGGGATTTCCCGGCAGTATGGAAAACTGTCTGCGGAGGAATTTGCAGACAAACTGGCCCGTTCGCTGGAAAAACGGGGATGTATGCTCAAACTGATGTCCATGAACATTTACGATATGGAGGTCAACAGCCGTCTGGAAAATCTGGCGGACTTCAAAAAGTCCTATGCAAACGCGCTGCAGGCTGTCACGTGCTGCCTGGAAAGGTTTTTCCCCTCCATGACGGCAGACAATATTCAGGAATTTTTGTATGCCCTGTTTCCGTTTCTGTTCGGCGTTTATCCGTATACATCCCATACCGAAAAACAGATCCAAGCCATGAAGATGGCGCATGTCCATTTTATCAGCCATTCCATTTATGAACTGGTGAAGCCCTTTGCGGTAAGGCTGCTGCAAAGCTTTTCGCCGTAAGAACATCAAAAAGAACGGAGGGTATCAAAATGAAAAAAGGAATTTCTTTTTTATGTGCGCTCACGATGCTGTTTGCCCTGACGGCTTGCGGCGGACAGGGCAGTGATACCGATACCCCATCTGCGGGCAATTCCTCCTCCCGGCCGGTGGATGAATCACAGAGTTCTCTCGGGGAAAGCCAAGACGCTGAATCGCCGGCAGAAGGAGGAAAGGCTTTAGTGGCGTATTTCTCTGCTACCGGTAATACCAAAGGGATAGCGGAACAGATCGCCGGGCTTACGGGCGGCGATCTCTATGAAATTATCCCGGCTGAGCCGTATACCGACGAGGATTTGGATTATAGCGACAGTCAGAGCCGCACCTCACTGGAAATGGACGATCCGGACGCCCGGCCCGAGATCAGCAGCGAAGCTATTTCGATCAGCGAATATGCCGTGCTGTACCTGGGGTACCCGATCTGGCACGGACAGGCCCCGCGGATTTTGAGCACCTTCGCGGAGAGCTATGATTTTGACGGGCTGACCATTATCCCGTTCTGCACTTCCGGCGGCAGCGGGATCGGTTCCAGCGCCGAAGTTTTAGCGGAGCAGGCCGGCAGCGGCAGCTGGCTGGACGGCGAGCGATTCAGTGCGGGAGCTGCCCGTGAGACGTTGGCGGACTGGATTGACGGCCTTGCCCTGGAGGCAGCAGGGCAATAAAAATAATACTGGCAGAGTTCAATGGGAAGAGTGCGCAGCCGATATGAAAAAACGCCTCGTTTACATGACAGGGAAAGGTGGAGGTACGTCTATGGATTTTATGGAAGTGCTGAAAAAGCGGTATTCCTGCAAGAAATTTGATGGAAGAAAAATCAGAAAAGAGCAGCTGGATGCTATTCTGGAGGCGGGGCGGCTGGCCCCAACGGCTAAAAATCTGCAGGAGCAGAAAATCTATGTGGTGCAGTCAGACGAGGGGCTGGAGAAAATCGACCGGATCACTCCCTGCCGGTACGGCGCCGGCACGGTACTGCTCGTGGCGTTCGATAGGGAAAACGTCTTTGTATATCCGGGAGGAAAACGCGATTCCGGCGTAGAAGATGCGACCATCGTAGCCACTCATATGCTGCTTGCCGCCAAAGCGGCCGGCGTGGAGAGTTGCTGGATCAACTTCTTCGACCCGGAAGCGGCGGCAAAGGAATTGCATTTGCCCGAAAACGAGGAGGTTCTGATGCTGTTGGACTTGGGGTATGCAGCGGAGGGCGCCAGCCCTCTGGCGAATCACAGCCAGCGCAAGGAGCTTTCCGAAACCGTGAAATATATTTAAAGGAGAAATGGTCATGAGCAACGTATTAGTCGCCTATTTTTCTGCCAGCGGCACAACTGCCCGGGCCGCCCAAAGCCTGGCCAAAGCCGCCGGCGCCGATCTGTATGAAATCAAACCCGCCGTACCCTATACAGCGGCGGATCTGGACTGGAACAACAAACAATCCCGCAGCTCGGTGGAGATGAACGACAAAAACTCCCGTCCGGCCCTTGCGGACCGCGACGCCCCTGTTGCAGGGCATGACGTTATCCTGCTGGGATTCCCCGTCTGGTGGTACACGGCCCCCACCATCATCAACACCTTTTTGGAAGCCTATGATTTTACCGGCAAGGATATCGTGCTTTTCGCCACCTCCGGAGGCAGCGGGCTGGGACAGACGGCTGCCGACTTATCCCACAGCTGTCCCGGAGCCCATATCCGCAACGGGAAGCTTTTAAACGGGAACCCTTCGGAAGCCTCCCTCCGGCAGTGGGTGGCATCCCTGTGATGCGGGAGGCTGTACAATGAAGATCGTCGTATTAGAAGGCAGCCCCAACAGGCACGCTTCCTCCAACCTGCTGGCGGAGGAATTCATCCGGGGCGCCAAAGAAGCCGGTCATACGGCGGAGATTATCGACGCCGCCCATGCCGACCTGCATCCCTGTACCGGCTGCGTCCGTTGCGGATACGAAGGTCCATGCGTACAAAAGGACGATATGGAAAAGTTCCGCGGGCAGATCCTGGACGCGGATATGATGGTATTCGTCACGCCGCTGTACTATTACGGTATGTCCGCCCAGCTGAAGATGTTGGTGGACCGGTTCTGCGCCATCAACAGCAGCATCACCCGCAAGCACATGAAATCCGCTCTGCTCGCCGCCGCATGGAATGCGGACAGCTGGACGTTCGAGGCGCTGGAGGCCCATTACCGGACGCTGGTGCGGTATCTTCAGATGGACGACCAGGGTATGGTTTTAGGGAAGGGCTGCGGCACGCCGTCCATGACGGCCCATTCCCGCTATCCCCAGCTGGCCTATGAACTGGGGCGCAGCCTGACCTAATGGTTTGGGAGATACGCGAAAACAGGAGGAAAAGCAATGCAATACAGAATACACCCGAAGACCGGCGATAAAATCAGCGTGATCGGCATTGGCACCGGCCCAATCTTTGAAGCGCCGGAAAAGGAAGCGGTTACCGCTCTTACCTACGCCTATGAACAGGGGATCAACTATGCGGATTTTGCCACAGCCGGCGCAAAGACATTTTCCTACGCAGGAAAAGCGTTTGGTTCGATACGCGGCGAGATGCTCTATCAGATCCATTTCGGGGCCAACTACGAAACCGGTGAATACGGCTGGACCACCGATCTCGACACGGTTAAGCGCCAAGTGGACTGGCAGCTGAAGGAGCTGAAAACCGACTATATCGATTTCGGCATGATCCATTGCCTGGACACGGCCGGCGACTGGGAGCAGTACCGGCAAAACGGCGTATTGGGCTATCTGCTGGAGATGAAAAAGGCTGGTGTGGTGCGGCATATCGGCCTGAGCACCCACACGCCGGAACTGGCAAATATCGTTTTGGACACTGGGCTGGTGGAACAGCTGATGTTTTCCATCAACCCCGCCTACGATTACCAGCAGGGCGAATTTGCCAACGGCAGCGCCGGCGAGCGGATGACCCTATACCGCCGCTGCGAAGCGGAAGGGATGGGTATTTCGGTCATGAAGCCCTATTCCGGCGGCCAGCTGCTGGATGCCGAAACCTCTCCCTTTGGGCACGCTTTAACCGCCTGCCAGTGCATCCAGTATGCGCTGGATAAGCCGGGCGTACTGACCGTTTTGCCCGGCATCCGCGGCCTCCAGGATGTGAAGGACGCACTGGGCGTTCTGGCCGCATCGGAGGAGGAACGGGATTATTCCGCAATCGGCGCCTTTACGCCAAAGGACGCTTTTGGAACCTGCGTATACTGCAACCACTGCCGGCCCTGCCCGGCGGGTCTGAATATCGGGCTTATCAACAAATATTACGATTTGACCAAAATCGGGGACAGCATGGCGGCGGATCACTATGAGAAGCTCCCGAAACACGCCTCCGACTGCATCGGCTGCGGGCATTGTGACAGAAGATGCCCCTTCCAAGTGGCGCAGTCCGGCCGGATGCGGGAGATCGCCGGCTATTTCGGGAAATGAAGATGCAGGCAAGGCGTGGATGCAGGGTGCATTCGCGCTTTTGGCCATTTCGCTGATTGATGGAGAAACCATGACATTACCAAATTTCTTTGCGCGCTGTCCATCTGTGGCCGTAACATTTTCCGGCAGCAGAACTGGACGTAGATGCGAAAGAAGGAAGCGGCGGCTGTCCTGCACGTGCGCATGTCCCACAGTAGGAACATGCGCACGGGTACCACTACCATCGACGTGCGAGAGAATACATTCCGCCGCTATGTACTCGACCGCCGGACGGAAACCCTGGATACGACTTACAGGACAGTCCGATGGAAGGTGTCGGCCGGTTACGGCGTAAAGCGGGAAAAATATGAATACGAGGATCTCCGGCGCGTTGCGGAAGAAAGAAAAATCAGTCTGGCCGAAGCGGAAGCCCTATTGGGCAACGCCTGAACTCCCGGCAGCCGGCAAAAGAATACCGCCGGAGAACAGCGGATGCGTCCGCTGCACTCCGTGCAGAACAGGGGAGACATACATGATCAATGCCATCAAAGTTCGGGGAGCGAAAGTCCACAATCTGAAGAATATCGACGTGAACATCCCCCTCCATAAAATCGTGGGGATCGCCGGGGTGTCCGGCTCTGGAAAATCGTCGCTTGCACTGGGCGTCTTGTACGCGGAGGGCTCCCGGCGGTATTTGGAGGCGCTTTCCACCTATACGAGACGGCGGATGACGCAAGCCGCAAAGGCACAGGTAGAGGAAGTGCTGTATGTCCCGGCATCTCTGGCACTGCACCAGCGGCCGGGTGTCCCGGGCATCCGCAGTACCTTCGGCACAGGAACTGAGCTTTTGAACAGTCTCCGGCTGATGTTTTCCCGCCTTGCAAATCACCGGTGCCCGAAAGGACATTACCAAAGCCCTACCCTTGCGGTTGCAGCCGGGCAGGAACTGGTTTGTTCAGAATGCGGCGTTCATTTTTACGCTCCGTCGGCGGAAGAGCTTGCTTTTAACAGCCAGGGAGCCTGCCGAACCTGCGGCGGCACAGGGATTGTGCGCACCGTTGACCGGACGACCTTGGTGCCGGATGAATCCCTCACCATTGAACAAGGGGCGGTCGCTCCGTGGAATTCCCTGATGTGGTCGCTGATGGTTGACGTCTGCCGGGAGATGGGGGTTCGAACTGACGTACCGTTTCGTGAGTTAACGGAACAGGAACGGAAGATCGTTTTTGACGGTCCGGCCGAGAAAAAGCATATCCTATATAAGGCGAAAAATTCCAATCAGGCGGGAGAGCTGGATTTTACCTATTACAATGCGGTTTATACTGTGGAAAACGCATTATCCAAGGTCAAAGATGAAAAAGGGATGAAACGGGTAGAGAAATTTTTAAAGGAAGACATCTGTCCGGATTGTGGAGGCACCCGCCTATCGGTGGCTGCAAGGGAACCGAAGCTGCGCGGGATTTCCCTGGACGAGGCCTGTAGGCTTTCTCTCTCGGAATTGGTGAAATGGGTGGCGGGTGTGCCGGAATCCCTGCCAGAAGAAATGCGTCCCATGGCAAACAGTATTAGTGAGTCTTTCCAGACAGTTGCCAAACGGCTGATGGATCTGGGCCTCGGCTATCTCAGCCTGGATCGGGCGGCCTCTACGCTCTCCACCGGAGAGCGGCAGCGAATGCAGCTCGCCCGGGCGGTGCGCAACCGTACAACCGGCGTTTTATATGTGCTGGACGAGCCTTCTATTGGCCTGCACCCTTCCAATATTGTCGGGTTGACCGGAGTGATGCACGACCTGATTGCCGACGGCAACTCGGTCGTGCTGGTGGATCATGATACTCAAATTCTTTCCGAAGCGGACTGGATTGTTGAGATGGGACCGCAGGCGGGGGCGGACGGCGGATATGTGATTGCCCAGGGGACTGTTCCGGAAATCATACAAAGTGCCGCCTCCCAGATAGGCCCTTTTTTATCGGGGAAAAGCCGCGTCTCCAGCGGAAAAAAGCAAAATGAGGATTCTGTTTTTGAAAACGGAATGATTCGTCTTTCTACGTCGGAAATTCATACGGTAAAGCCCCTGGAAGTGGAAATCCCCAAGGGAAGGCTGACTGTTGTGACCGGCGTTTCCGGTTCGGGGAAAACAACCCTGGTCTTAGAGAGCCTTGTCCCCGGGCTGGAAGCATCCATCGCCGGAAGACCGATGCCGGAGCATGTAAAGCTGGTGAAAGCAGACGGAATTGGGCAGGTTAAACTGATTGACGCCACGCCAATTGGCATCAATGTTCGTTCTACTGTCGCAACCTATGCGAATATCCACGATGAGCTGCGCAAAATATATGCGAGAACAAAAGAAGCAAAACAGCACGGTTTCAAGGCCGGCGATTTTTCCTACAACACCGGGAAACTGCGCTGTCCTGTCTGTGACGGTACGGGAAGCATCAGCCTTGACGTGCAGTTTCTGCCGGATGTGGATATCCCCTGCCCGGAATGCCGGGGAGCACGGTATGGAAAAGAAGCGGGGCTGGTTCACTATCAGAATAAAACGGGAGAGCAATATACCCTGCCGGATTTGATGGCAATGGATGTCCACACTGCCCGAAAAGTCTGCCGGGATATGCGGCTGGTTCATCAACGCCTGCGGGTGTTGGAGGATTTGGGCCTGGGATATCTTACACTCGGTGAGGAAACACCGAGCCTGTCCGGCGGGGAGGCACAGCGTCTGAAGCTTGCAAGTGAAATGGGGAAAAGCCAGACGGATTCTGTCTTTGTGTTTGACGAGCCGACGATCGGGCTTCATCCGCTGGATGTGCAGACCTTGCTCAGCGTTTTTCAAACCCTTATTCTGAACGGGGCAACTGTGATTGTGATCGAGCATGATTTGGATGTCATCCGCTGTGCCGACTATATCGTTGATATGGGACCAGGCGGCGGAGAAGAGGGCGGCAGGATTGTGGCCGCCGGTACGCCGGAAGAAATCAAAAATGCGCCGCAAAGCCTCACTGGGAAATATCTGTAGGGAGAGGCAGCGATCCCTACACACTTTCACGGCCTCTTTATATTGATTTGAAATATTTGTGCAATAATAAAGAAGTAATTTTCATTTTTATCTTCGGCGCTGCTACACACAGGAAATGTTGGATACCACGTTTTCCAAAGGAATCCATGCGCAGCAAAGAGATTCCGGCGGAAGCGGCTCGTATCTTTGTGGATGGATTTGGAGCAGACTGCCGATGGATAAAACAGCGGAGAGCCCTGTCCGTTTCTATACAGGTGCGTGCTTAAACGTTGGCGCCGCTCCCAACAGGTTTAGTGTATTGCTTAACGCTGGAAAATTCCCGTCTCCTGTGTTGTGTTTTTCCATGCGGATTTAGGTGAAGAAACTGCGTTTTTAAAATGGGATTTCTTTTTCTCTGTACAGACGCAAAGCGCCTTGCCTTTTTGGATGCCGGGATAGTCGGCGCTCAGGGCAAGGTGCTTTTTTATTTTGAAGTGCAGAATTTTAAGAAAGGTTTCCGTATTTATAGGTGAGAAAGCTAAATACAATTTACTTTCTCGCTGCACCTTGAAAACTTGAATAGCCGCCGGAGGTGATACCGGTTTTGCGGATAGTGTGCGATAATATCCTTGTGGAGCACGCCCGTAAATGAAATGCGCATAGCGGAGCCTGAAAATACGCGGTCGCAAATGAGCGCAGGAAATGGTCCGGCGGTTAGGCGTTTTATTATATTTTGAAAAAAAAGGAGGACCTTTATAAACGAAGTCCCGATTTGGGAAAAAAGCAATCTTACATTAGAGGAAGCAGCGGCATATTCGGGGATTGGAATCAATAAATTGAGACAGCTTACGAATGATGAGGACTGCGAATTTATACTTTGGCTTGGAACGAAACGGCTCATTAAGAGACGTAAATTCGATGAATATATTGAAAAGCTTTATGCCTTTTTATTAGAGCTTTAATGAATAGCTTGGAGTCTAATAAATTTATTTCTTTGTTGATAGAAATAAGAAAAAATGATATACTTATACATAATCTTATAACAGTTTTGAATTGATTGTTTATACAGAGAAAGCGTAATAAGGTATCATAAAATTATGTTTTAAAAAATTCAGATGCGATGAAAGACAAGGTCTGCTTTTCTATTAGTATGATTTACTAAAGAATATATATAATGAATTTTTATATGGGTGAGGAGAAATGGTGGTATGGTACAGATTTTAAAAAAGTCCCAAATAGTTTTTTTATCCATAGTAACTTTATTTAGAATATTTTTATCTCAATGGATTGGAAATTGGTACCCATCTTCTCAGACTTTTGATGACTATATATTAGTAACCTATGCAAATATCACTGAGCATTTTAGAACACCAAATATTAATTCTTTAATAAAGGATATGGGATACCCTTTATTTTTAGACTTTGTACATTTGACAGGATTGAGTTATAATATTGTACTATCAATAATTTGGGTGATTGCAGCCATCTTAATGGTAAGATTATTCAGCAGATTTGGTTTGCAACCTATTTTTCTAATTTTTATATACCTTTTTGTTTTATTTACTCCTTGTGCATTCGATTATTATGTTGGTACAAGACTCTATCGAAATTCTATAATTGCACCTTTTCTCTTTATTGTTTTTGCGCTTATGCTTATTCTGATTGTAGATGTTTTGAAGAATAAAGATATCAGTGCGAAAAAGATTTTATTGAATATTATTGCGCTAAGCTTTTTCTTTACCTTTACCTATTATATCAAAGAAGATGGATTTTGGATGCTTCCTTGTTTGGCTCTTATGTTTGCGATTTGTATAGGAATTTCACTTTATCATTACTTTAAGAATAAAGATAACAGAAATCCGATACGATTGTTACGTTTGATAATCATGTTATTTTTGCCGTTAATTTTGTTTTACGCCGGAACAAATTTTTACAAAGGAGTAAATTACCATTTTTTTGGGGTTTATGAGATTAATACTAGAACTGAGGGAGAGCTTGGAAAATTCGTTTCCAGCATATATAAAATAAAATCGGACCATAGAGATAAAAACATATGGGCTCCATATGATGCAATTGAAAAAGCTTTCGATGCATCAGAAACTTTACAGAAGTATCCTGAATTAGAAGAGAGCATTCTGAATACGGTTTGGTTCGATGGTGGGAAAAGTATGATTGCGGGAGATTTTTTGACTTGGGTACTGAGAACCTCATTGGATTCAACTGGGCTTTGGAAGTCCGATGCGCAGATAAATGAATTGTTTGCACAAGTGAATGAGGAAATATCTCAGGCATTTGTTGATGGTACACTTGAGAAGGACGATCGAATCTCGCTTACCTCTTCCGGAGGAAGTCGGACGTTTAGCGAAATTTTGGAATTACAGGATGAAATAACACAAACCTATAGAACCTCCATCCTAATGGAGGGTTATGTTGCTCAAAAAGGCCAAACAGAATATAACCGTCTGGAATCCTGTTCTACAGCCTCCTATATTACCAATATGAATTTTCTTCCGATAGAAAATGGCTATACTGCTGGTTTTCAAGAGAAAAAAGCAATGGTGGGTAATAGTATTGCATCAGGCATTATTAAGCTTTATTCAATTTTAAATCCTATGCTTTGTCTAATAGCGATCGTCGGCTTTTTCTTGACCCTCATATCACTTTTAGCACGTAAAAATCAAGCTTCAAAAGAAACAAAGCGGTTATTTGTTTTTGCGCTGTCAACCGTTTTTGTTTTTGCTGGGATGTCGCTAGTTTATGCATTTGGCATTAGCTGGTTTAGCGAGTTTATATGGCGGGAAACAAATATTATAAATACTAATGTTCTCAAACTTTATACGATTGGTATTGTACCCATGCTTTGTATGGTAGAACTTTTTGGGCTGTATTTGTTTTCAAATTGCATAAAAAAGGCCCTACCATTCTTTAGCTCTCGTTTAAAAAAAGGATAGTTTTCATAGAAAGCATTATAGCCTTTAGATAAAAGATAGGACGATTCTATAGGCGATAAGTTTTATGGAATAGTTTTGTTTTTCGTTGACATTGAAAAGTACAATGTAATATACTTAACAAAGCAGTGTTTTTTAAGATTTTGCTCAAGTTGTCAAGATTCGATAAACCAGGAAGCAATATTGGCAATAAGCTTTGTTTGCATAGTAACTGTATTAACAAGCAAATTTAAAAATTATTTTTTGTGGTACTGCATGATGCATGAAGCCGAAGGAGTGATGTCATTCATGTCTCGCGAACACCTGCTTCTCCATACTGGAGAAGACACGATCCACGACCCCAAAATAGAGAAAAAGAATCTATCTCCTAAGGACAAGCGGAAGAACTTTTGGTTTTACCATAAGTGGCATATTGTAATTGTGCTGGTAGTTTTGGTTTTTGCCGCCCTTCTTTCCAAGGATTTCTTCAACCGGGTAAATCCTGATTATGAGATTGGATTGCTGACAAAAACCTCTTTTCCGGAGGATGCGGTCAACCAGCTGCAGGAGGCTTTGGCTGAAAAAGCCGTCGACAGGAATAACGACGGCCAGGTTATCGTTCGGGTAAACCAATATGTGATTGTTCCTGGCAGTGGTGAGGAATTAACCTCAGACGGACAGGCGGCTTCCGCGCCGGCGGAGGGAAGTGCTTCTGCGTCCAGCAGTATGGAGGGTCAGGAAGCTTCCAGCCAGTATGTGGACGCTAATATGCAGATGGCTTCGATGGTAAAATTTTCCGTAGATACTCAGGATGACCAAAGCATCATTTTTTTGGTCGCAGAGGATAGTATCGATTATTTCCAGAATAGCTACCATCTTTTTGCCAAATCTGATTATTCCAGCCCGGATATGGAATCCAGCGATACCGGCGACATTGGCATACCGTGGGAGGAGCTTCCTTATTTGGACGGTTTGAAGCTGACCGTGCAGAGCTGGGATGACAATTACAACGATATCGAAGTGGATGTTACGGATTCCTTCCGGGAGCTTCGGGTGTGTATCCGGGACTTTGAACAGCTGAGCCATAAGGATGACCAGGCGACAATAGATTATTATAACGACAGCAAGGAATTGCTGGAAAGCTTAAAAACCAAATAACAGGAAAGAGTGAGGCACCAATGAAAAGCGATTGCGTAAGAAAGGGAACCGAGGGCGCTCCCAAAAGAGCGCTGTTTCATGCGCTGGGAATGACAGAGGAGGAATTGAACCGGCCTCTAGTGGGAATTGTCAATTCCTATAATGAAATCGTGCCCGGCCATATGAATCTGGATAAAATTACTGAAGCGGTGAAAATCGGCGTGGCTATGGGCGGCGGCACTCCCGTGGTGTTTCCGGCTATCGCCGTGTGCGACGGTATCGCTATGGGGCATCAGGGGATGAAATATTCCTTGGTCACCCGGGATCTGATTGCTGATTCCACAGAGGCTATGGCTATCGCTCACGCTTTCGACGCTTTGGTGATGATCCCCAACTGTGATAAAAATGTGCCCGGCCTGCTGATGGCGGCAGCCCGGCTGAATATCCCGACAATTTTTGTCAGCGGCGGCCCGATGCTGGCCGGCCGAGTAGACGGCCGGAAAACCAGCTTTTCCAGCATTTCAGAAGCGGTAGGCGAATTTACCGCCGGCCGCATTGACGAGGCTAAGCTCAGCGAGTTTGAGCAAAAAACCTGCCCAACCTGCGGGTCATGCTCCGGTATGTATACAGCGAACTCCATGAACTGCCTTACCGAGGTGCTGGGTATGGGGCTGCGGGGCAACGGCACTATTCCCGCGGTATATTCCCAGCGCATCCAGCTGGCCAAGGAGGCCGGTATGCAGGTGATGGAGCTTTTTCGCAGAAATATCCGTCCTCGGGATATTATGACCGAGGAAGCGTTTCGTAATGCTCTGACCATGGATATGGCTTTGGGATGCAGCACCAACTCCATGCTGCATCTGCCGGCTATCGCCAATGAGTGCGGAATCCGCTTAAATGTAGAGATTGCCAATGAAATTAGTGAGAAAACACCCAACCTGTGCCACCTGGCGCCGGCTGGTCCCACCTATATGGAGGATTTAAACGAGGCCGGCGGTGTTTATGCTGTGATGAACGAGATCAACAAGCTTGGCTTACTGCATACGGAGCTGATGACCTGTACCGGGAAAACCGTAGCGGAGAATATTCAGGGATGCGTCAATCTCAATCCCGAGGTGATCCGTCCGGTGGAGAACCCTTACAGTAAGACTGGCGGCATCGCTGTGCTGAAAGGAAATTTGGCGCCGGATTCCTGTGTGGTCAAGCGTTCGGCGGTAGCACCGGAGATGCTGCGGCACGAGGGCCCCGCTCGGGTATTCGACTGCGAGGAGGACGCAATGGAGGCGATTACCAGCGGCAAAATCCAGGAAGGCGATGTAGTGGTGATCCGCTATGAGGGCCCCAAGGGCGGTCCTGGAATGCGGGAAATGCTGAATCCCACCTCCGCGATCATGGGGATGGGCCTTGGCAGTACCGTGGCCCTGATTACCGACGGGCGTTTCAGCGGCGCCACCAGAGGAGCAGCTATCGGCCATGTTTCTCCCGAGGCGGCGGTGGGAGGACCGATCGCGCTGGTAAGGGAAGGGGATATTATCTCCATCGATATTGTAAACCACGCTATCAACGTAAAAGTCAGCGACGGGGAGATGGCCAAACGTAAGGCTTCCTGGAAGCCTAGAGAGCCTAAGATTACCACAGGCTATTTGGCCAGATACGCCGCTATGGTTACCAGCGGCAACCGCGGCGCCGTGCTGGAAGCGGTAAAATCGTAAAAACCACCCTATCGCTGATAGAACCTTTAAAAGGAACCTTAATCTATAAAAGCGGAAAGGCTGCGGTTGACAGTGCCTTTCTGTCCAGCTTCCGCCGTTCTGAATAACTCGATGAAATCAATGTAAAATAAATAAAAGCCGGCAGGTTTGGAGGAGCTTCTTTTTCGCGCATAAGCTTCTGCTATCCTGTCGGTTTTTCTGTTTTACGGTATCCCGCCTCTTTCATTTTGCAGTATACGGTGCTGCGGCCCAAATGGGTCTGCTTGGTGATCTCTGTCACTGAGATTTTTCCTTGGGCCCATTGCTCTGCCAAATCCCAAAATTCCTCAGGAAGCTCATAGGGCCGTCGCCCGAATCGCACCCCTTTTGCCTTAGCGGCGGCGATACCCTCGGCCTGCCGCTGACGGATATTTTCCCGCTCAATTTGAGCGGTATAAGACATGATTTGAAGCACCAGATCCGCGATAAAGGTGCCCAATAAGTCCTTTCCATAGGTGGTGTCCAGCAATGGCATATCAAGTACTTTGATATCAGCTTTATGGTCTTTGGTAATGATACGCCATTGGTCGATAATGTCTTCGTAATTACGGCCTAACCGGTCAATAGATTTAATGATCAAAAGGTCTCCAGAGGAAAGGCGGCGCAGCATACGCTTATAAGCGGGGCGGTTGAAATCCTTGCCGCTTTGCTTTTCTATGTACAGGTTCCTGGGAGGAATATTGTACTCTTTCAGAGCGATCAGCTGGCGGTCTTCATTTTGCTCTTTTGTGGATACACGGATATAACCAAAGATGCTCATAACTCCTCCTATAAGTGAAGATAAAATGATTAGAAAGATGGAATAGATGAATAGGTTAGGTTCGACGTTGGTAGAGGAAGCCCAGTTAATTTACGAAAAAGAAAATTAAGACGGAAATAGAAATCCCCCGCAGGAAGAATCCGGCGCAGCCGTTTCTTTTGCGGGGGAAGACAAGAGCGGTTTTTTGGGGCCAAAGGCTCGTCCTGAAAGAGGCTGGCTCCTGGCAGCTTCCATGGTGATCCACGGTAATTTCCACATCTTGTCCCGGATTCATTACAGTGCCGTCTAAAGAAATAGAGCCAAATAAGGTTTGGCCGCTTACTTCCGGCTCAAATTCAAAAGACGCCCTTTCCTTGGTTCAGTAACCTTCCAAATTAGAATTGCACTCACATGAAGATTTTTCAATGGCCGCTTGACAATTACCCGAGTTTTCCAATTGCCATCCCATCCTGGGATTAATAGCCATCGAAACAGCACAGAATGGAAGGGGCAAGTGTAAGGCTTAACGCAATAGCGGCAGGTTTTCTCATTAGTAAGTCACCTCGCAGGCAACAATAAGTAAAATGTTTAATTTAGTTCCCTATTATAGCAAAAAGTGGAAGCCTTGTCCATTAAATGTGAAAGGAGTTGAAGGAATTTCACAAAGCGGATGCATAAAAAATATCTTTGATCATACTGAAAAAGGCTGAGTTTTCTTGTTCACAACATAAAAACGGACAGGAAACCCTGTCCGTTTTTATGCTTTTTATAAATGCTTATCATAAGCTGTTAATCCGAAATTTCATAAAACGCGGTTTTTCCACCTGGGAAAGCGCCGCTGGCAAAGGAGTATGTCTCCCCATCTAGTTCCACTGTGTATACGGAGAGGGTAAAGGTTCTCTTAGTGTCGGGATGAAGCACCGTGACACAGCGGCCGGTAGAATTCCATCGGTATTGGTATAGATCCTTTCCGCCTACGCAAAAGAACCTGCTATCGCTGTCGCAGGTGCCCAAAAACTCAGTTTTCATTGACAAGCCTTCTTTCTCATATACCGTTTCGCTAAGAGATAGATACCCTGGGCGCAGGCAATTCCCAGCACTGCTCCGCCCAGCACGTCGGTTGGATAGTGGACAAACAGGTAAAGTCTGGAAAACCCAATGCATACCGCTAGCGCTAATCCGGCGGCGCCAAATTTCCGGTCGGCTTTCCAGAGAATCCACGCAGCGGTAAAGGAAGAGGCTGTATGGCCGGAAGGAAAGGAAGAACCGGAGGGGAGAGGGATCAGCTGCTGTACGGTGGGATCAGCTACTAAAGGCCGTTCCCGCATAATCAGGTTTTTTAGGCCGATTTCCCCGATCAGGAAGGTAACCAATAGGGAAACCAGCATCAAAGCTCCATACCGCCTATACTTTTGAAAACACAGCAGAAGTATGGCGGTCAAAATCCAGACTGCTCCGTATTCTCCCAGATTGGTAAAAAAAATCATAACTTTGTCCAGCGCCGGATTGTGAAGGGCTTGCAGAGAGTATAAAAAGGATAGCTCCATTTGATCACCGCCCCGTGTTTAGATTCTTTTATCCATTATACCATAAAGGAAACCGCGAGGGAACAGGAAATCTCACCCGAGGAGAAATTAAAAAATAAGATAAATTCTAATAATAAGATGCAAATGAAAAATGAACCTTTTTTATACTCTGACTTTTCCAGCGCCTTGCATAATTTCCCATTGTTTGCAAACACTACCTGGGCAAACAGATTTTTATTTTTAAAGGGAGATTTTATAGATGAAAGCAACTGGAATTGTCAGAAGAATTGATGACTTAGGAAGAGTGGTGATCCCCAAGGAAATTCGCCGCACCTTACGAATCCGAGAGGGTGACCCGCTGGAGATTTACACAGACCCGGAAGGGGAGGTCATCTTTAAAAAATATTCTCCGGTGGGGGAAATGTCGCCCTTTGCCGCCCAGTATGCGGAGGTGCTGTCGAAAACGGCGTCTTTGCCTACCGTGATCTGTGATACGGATCATGTGATCGCGGCGGCGGGAGTTTCGAAAAAGGAATATCTGGAACGCCGCGTGACGCCGGCGCTGGAAGATTTAATGGAGGGACGCCGCAGCTTTGTAGCGGCGAAAGCCGGGGATCATCTGCAGCCGGTGGAGGGAATCGAGAGAAGCGCCGCGGTGGCGTACCCGATTATCGCCTCCGGCGATGTAACTGGCGCTGTGGTTATGATGCGGGAGGAAGCAGGCGAGGCGCCTACAGAAGCGGAAATCAAACTGATTCAAACCGCGGCCGCCTTCTTAGGCCGTCAGTTGGAGGAATAATAGATCGGTTAAGCCCGGAAAAGACGGCTTGCGGCCGACGCGGGCGAAGCAAAGAGCCGCCGACCGCCGATGCCAGTTAGACGGCGCCCCTCGGCGGCAAAGAGACTTCTGCGCCGGAGCGCCTTACTAACTGGTTATTGCACCTGCTGGGGAAAACTAGAATTCTTTTTCTTTGCAACCGTGCCGCTGTTTTGCCTGTTAAAACCGAAGAAAAGAAGGATTTTCCAAAGATACTCGAAAAACCTTGCATTTGGCGGGCATTTGTGCTATGATAATGAAAGTATAAGAGAGTAAGATGAAAGAGTGGGGCGACCCGCTCTTTTGTTTGTCTAAAATGAATTTGTAACGGAGGTCACTAATGGCGAACCGGAAGAAGGGCGGCGGCACCGTAGAAGCCGTGTGGGATTTGTGCGAGCCTATCGTGAAGGGCTTTGGCCTGGAGCTGTGGGATGTGCGCTATCTGAAGGAGGGAGCCCAATGGTATCTGCGGGTGTATATCGACCGGCAGGAGGGCGTCACCATTGAGGACTGCGAAAACGTCAGCCGGGCGATCGACGAGCCGTTGGACCGGCTGGATCCGGTAGATCAGAGCTACTGCCTGGAGGTTTGCTCTCCTGGGCTGGAGCGGGAGCTGGTTCGTCCGGAGCATTTTCAGCGGTTTGAGGGGTGGCCTGTGATGGTAAAGCTGATCCGGCCTCTGGATTCCGGTGAGAGGGAGTTTAACGGTGTGCTGGGAACCTATGAAAACGGCGTGTTTGACCTATGGGTCAATGAAACAGATGTAATCAGCCTTGCAAAAAAGGACACTGTCTTTGTAAAGCTTGATGATTTTGATGATGATTTTGGAGGAGCAGAAGAATGAGCAGCGAAGTTTTTGAGGCCTTAAGCTTGTTGGAAAAGGAAAGAGGCATTCCGGTGGATTTTATGCTGGATAAGATCAAAAAAGCGATTCTTACCGCTTGTAAAAGCAGCTATAACGGCAACGACGACGCGATTATCAACATGAATCCGGATACGGGCGTGTTCGAGGTTTATCTGCAGAAAACCGTTGTGGAAGAGGTAGAGGACAAGGGTAGGGAAATTTCCCTGCTGGATGCCCGGGAGATCGATCCTAATACTGCCGTAGGCGAAAAGGTAGGGGTTCAGCTGGATACCAAGCAATTTGGCCGGATCGCCGCGCAGACCGCCCGGAATATTATCCGTCAGGGCATCCGTGACGGCGAACGGGGACAGATGATGCAGGAATTCCAAAGCAGGCATCAGGAACTGGTTACCGCTACCGTGGAACGGATCGACCCCAGAAGCGGGGCGGCCACCCTGAAGATCGGAAAGGCCGAAGCCGTGTTGCCTAAAAGTGAACAGGTCGGCGGCGAGGAACTCCGGGAAGGCGACCATGTCAAGGTTTATGTAGTGGACGTAAAGGAGACGGAAAAGGGCCCCAGGGCGATGATCTCCAGAACCCATCCGGATCTGGTTAAGCGGCTGTTTGAAACCGAGGTGCCGGAAATCTACGACGGTACGGTGGAAATCAAGTCTGTTTCCAGAGAGGCCGGCTCCAGAACCAAGCTGGCTGTTTGGAGCAAAGACCCCAATGTGGACGCGGTAGGCGCCTGCATCGGCGCCAGAGGTGCCAGAGTGGGCAACGTAGTCAACGAGTTAGGCGGAGAAAAAATAGACATTATCGAGTACAGTGAGGACCCGGCCAAGTTTATCGCCGCGGCCCTGTCCCCGGCGGATGTACTTTCCGTAGAGGTGGACCCGGATGGAATGAAGGCGTGCCAGGTGACGGTGCCGGACCACCAGCTTTCCCTGGCTATTGGCAATAAGGGGCAAAATGCCAGACTGGCGGCGAAGCTGACCGGCTGGAAGATCGACATCAAACCCGAAAGCGGCTTTTACGACCCGGACGCCCATAAGGCGGCAGAGGCCGAGGAGCAGGAATAATAGAAATTGATAAAACCCTATTTGACCCGGACGGAGCTTTCCGTCCTATTATGGAAGGCGGAATGAAAGTATGCGTCAAAAGCGTCCCCCTATGCGCATGTGTACAGGATGCGGAGAAATGAAACCGAAAAAGGATCTGGTCCGGGTAGTAAAAGCGCCCGATGCAAAGGATGAAAACGGCCAGGTTTTGGCGGCCGGAGGCGTTTCTTTGGATCTTACCGGCCGAAAGCCGGGAAGGGGCGCTTACGTGTGCAGAAACGCCGCTTGCCTGAAGGCGGCGCGCAAGGCCCGGCGGTTTGAAAAGGCTTTCTCCTGCCAGATTCCAAGCGAGGTATATGACCAAATGGAGGAGGAATTGCTGGCTCATGAATGACAGGCTGTTGTCCTTACTGGGCCTGGCCAGACGAGCTGGGAGACTCAGCTTGGGAAACGATCCGGTGCTTTCCTCCATGGAGGAAGGAAAAGCAAAGCTGGTGCTGGTGTGTCCGGATTTGTCTCAGCGGACCCTTAAGGGCATAGAGAGCCGCGCTGAAGCTTTCGGCGTACCTCTCGTAACCATAGAACAAACGATGGACCAAGTGAGCATGTCACTAGGCAAACGGTGCGGCGTGCTTGCCCTCAATGATGAAGGGTTCGCGCGCAAAGCGCTGACGCTTACGAAAACCAACGGGGAGGATTTGATAATATGATGATAAAATATAGAGTCCACGAGGTGGCAAAGGATCTGAATGTTCCCAGCAAGGAGATTATCGATCTGCTGCAGAAGCATTTTGGAGAAGTCAAAAAACATATGACGGCGCTGACTGAGGAAGAACTGGATGTGATTTTTGAGCATTATACCCAACTGAAGGCCCTTCCGAATTTTGACGCCTATTTTGCGGAAAATAAAACCGTGGCAGAGGATCAGGCGGCACAGGCCGCCGAGGCGATGGAAAAGGCGAAAGCCGCCGCGGCTCAGGAGCCGGCCAAGGCTGCCGCAAAAGTGGAAAAGTCCCAGCAGGCCGCAAAAAAGGAAGCAAAGCCCGCCGCCAGGGCAGAAGCGCCGGTAAAGCCGGCACAGAACGCTTCCGGACAGCCGGTACCGAACCAACCGAAGCGCAAGGCCGTCATGCCCGGCAAAATCACGCCGGTAGGCCCCAAGCCTCAGAATCAAAGCCAGCCTCAGCAGAAAGCAGCTCAAAAGCAGCAGAAGCCTGCGCCCCGCCAGGAGGCCAGGCAGCCTCAGGCCGCCGCGCCTTTTCAAAATACAGAGAATTCCAACCGCGTGGTTCGGCCTCAGGGCAGAATCATCGATACGCGGTCCGCTAACGTGAACATCGATAAGTATAATGAAAAATACGACCGAATGGCTTCTGAAAAGTACCGCAGCGAGAATACGGTGCAGAAGCAGAAGATCACCCAAAAATCTCAGCAGAGAGGCAAGCCCCGCAACTCCAGAAAGGAAACTGAGGCGGAGCGCCTGCGCCGGATCGCCATGGAGCGGAAGGCCAAGCCCATCACGATTCAAATCCCTGACGAGATCACCGTGGGTGAACTTGCCTTACGCTTAAAGGCCACCGCGGCCGAGGTCATTAAAAAGCTGATGATGATGGGAACCATGGCGACTGTAAACGATGTGATCGATTTCGATACCGCCGCTCTGGTGGCGATGGAATTCCACGCCAAGGTAGAAAAAGAAGTGGTGGTCACCATTGAGGACCGGATTATCGACGACAGCGAGGATGACGACGAGAACCTGGTGCCCAGAGCGCCGGTGGTAGTGGTCATGGGACACGTTGACCACGGTAAAACCTCTCTGCTGGACGCCATCCGGCACGCCAATGTTACCGCGGGAGAGGCCGGCGGCATTACCCAGCATATCGGCGCCTACCGGGTTAATATCGGCGACCGGGAAATTACCTTCCTGGATACGCCCGGCCATGAGGCGTTCACCACTATGCGCGCCAGAGGCGCCCAGGTGACGGATATCGCGATCCTGGTGGTAGCCGCCGACGACGGCATCATGCCCCAGACCATCGAGGCCATCAACCACGCCAAGGCGGCGGGAGTTTCCGTCATTGTGGCGATCAATAAAATGGATAAAATGGGCGCTAACCCGGAGCGCGTCAAGGAGCAGCTCACCGAGTATGAGCTGGTGCCTGAGGAGTGGGGCGGCGATACCCCGTGTATTCCGGTATCCGCCCATACCAAGGAAGGCATCGGCGACCTGCTGGAAATGGTCACCCTGATCGCTGATATGAAGGAACTGAAAGCGAATCCGGACCGTGCCGGCAAGGGTACGGTGATCGAGGCGAGACTGGATAAGGGACGCGGCCCCATCGCCACGGTGCTGGTTCAGAACGGCACTCTCCATGTAGGGGATATCATCGTGGCGGGCACCAGCGTAGGCCGGGTAAGAGCCATGATGAACGACCGGGGTGAGCGGGTACAGGAGGCTGGCCCCTCCGTTCCGGTTGAGATCACCGGCCTGGATGACGTTCCTACCGGCGGCGATACCTTTAACTGTGTTTCCGATGAGCGGCTGGCCCGGGAGCTGGTTGACCAGAGAAAGGCGGCCCAGAAGGAGGAGCAGTTCAACGCTCAGACTAAGGTTACCCTGGATAATCTGTTCGATCAGATGCAGCTGGGGGATATCAAGGAATTGAAGATCATCGTCAAGGCCGACGTGCAAGGCTCTGTCGAGGCGGTAAGGCAGTCCTTGGAGAAGCTTTCCAACGACGAGGTGCGGGTCCATGTGATCCATGGCGGCGTGGGAGCGGTCAATGAGTCCGATGTGATGCTGGCGAACGCGTCCAATGCGATCATCGTAGGCTTTAACGTGCGTCCGGATCCGGTGGCGGCGGAAAACGCCGAGCGGGATAAGGTGGATATGCGTTTGTACCGCGTCATCTACGACTGCATCGAGGAAATCGAGTCTGCCATGAAGGGTATGCTGGCACCGAAGTTCAGAGAGAACCTGCTGGGCCGGGCTGAGTGCCGCCAGGTCTATAAGATCAGCAATGTGGGCACGATCGCGGGCAGCTATGTGCTCAGCGGCAAGATTACCAGAAACGCCGAAATCCGTATTGTTCGTGACGGTATCGTCATCGGCGAGGATAAGCTGGCCTCTTTAAGACGGTTTAAGGACGATGTGAAAGAGGTTGCCTCCGGTTACGAATGCGGTATCGGCTTAGAACGCTTTAACGATATTAAGGAGGGCGACGTTTTCGAAGCCTTCGTGATGGAAGAATACCGGGAGGATTAACAGCCTCCGGTATGGAGGAATCATATGGCAAGTCATAGAATCGACCGCACCACTGAGGATATCAAGCGGGAGCTTACCGCTATTCTGCGGGAACTGAAGGACCCGAGAGTGCAGGAAACCATGCTCAGCGTGGTGCGCGTGGAGGTCACCAACGACCTATCCTACTGTAAGGTTTATGTCAGCTCTATGGAGGGAATGGATCACGCCAAACGGGCGGTAGAGGGACTAAAATCCGCCGCTGGCTTTATCCGCCGGGAATTGGGCGCGAGAATCCATATCCGTCATGTGCCGTCGCTGCAGTTTCAGGCGACGGATTCGATTGAATACAGCGCCAATATTGCAAAATTGCTCAATGATTTGAAATGAGGGAGACTATGAGTCCGGAAAATAAAAGCGTAAGCCTTCACGATGCGGTGAAGCTGCTGCTGGAAGCGGATGATATTTACCTGCTGTGCCATCAATACCCGGATGGCGACACCCTGGGAAGCGCGGCGGCCTTGTATCTCGGCCTGCGGCAAAAGGGAAAGCGGGTGTCCATCCGGTGCGGCGATCCTATCCCGCAGAAATATGATTATATGTTTGAAGGAATCGAATTTCCGGATTTTGAGCCCCAGTTTATCTGTGCTGTGGATATCGCCGATCCCCAGCTGCTGGGTCAAAGGCTGAGCCCTTATGCCCAGCGGGTTGACCTGTGTATCGATCATCACGGCTCCAACACCAAATACGCCAGACAATACGTTATCCGGCCGGAGGCGGCCTCCACTACAGAGATCATGTATGATCTGCTGTTTACCATGGAAGCGGAGATCACCTCTCAGATCGCGGATTGCATTTATACCGGCATCACCACGGATACCGGCTGTTTCCGTTATACCAACGCCACCTCCAGGACCTATATTGTGGCGGCTCATATGATGGACAAGGGCGCGGATGCGGCGATGATCAACCGGGTGATGTTCGACACCAAATCCAGAGCCAGGCTGGAGATCGAGCGCCGGGTGCTGGATACTATGAGCTTTTACTTTGGCGGAAAGTGCGCCGTGGCTTATGTTACGAGGGAAATGGTCCGTCAATCGGGGGCCAACGATGAGGATATGGACGGGATTGCCGCCCTGCCCCGCCAGGTGGAAGGAGTGGAAATCGGCGTTACTATGCGGGAAAAGGAGGATGGAAGCTTTAAAATTTCCGTCCGGACCGGACCCAAGGTGAACGCATCTAAAATCTGCGCCGAGTTCGGCGGCGGCGGCCATCCAGGCGCTGCCGGATGCGTGCTGACCGGAGGAGTTACCGGCGCTAAGCACCAGATCCTCTCTGCGGTGCAGAAAGTATTTGAAAAGCAGGAGAATTCCTGATGAATGGGATTATTGTGATTGACAAGCCGCCGCGGTTCACTTCCTTTGACGTGGTGGCGGTAATGCGGGGACTGTTTGGAACCAAAAAGGTGGGACACACCGGGACCTTAGACCCGATGGCTACCGGCGTTTTGCCAATTTTGATCGGCAGCGCTACTAAGGCCCAGGACTTGACTCCCGACAGCGGAAAAGAATATGTGGCTGGATTCCGGCTGGGTGTGGTTACCGATACCGAGGACAGCACGGGCACGGTCAAGGAGACCTTTCCGGTAACCGCAGATGAAAAGGCGCTGGAAAGCGCCCTTTCCCATTTCCGGGGAGAAATCCTGCAGGTTCCGCCTATGTATTCGGCGATCCAGAAAAACGGCGTCCGGCTTTACGACCTGGCCCGCAAGGGAATTGAGGTTGAACGGGAGGCTAGGCCTGTGACCATTCATGAGCTGGAGCTATTGGAATACCGGCAGGAAACGGGAGAGGGAAGTATCCGGGTCAGGTGCTCCAAGGGCACCTATGTCCGCACTCTATGCGCCGACCTTGGAAAGCGGCTCGGATGCGGCGGGATTATGACCAGCCTGCGGCGAACCGCCGCCTGCGGTTATACCATTAAGGACAGCATCCCCCTGGACGAGGCCAAGAGTCTGAAGGCGGAGGGCGTGCTGGAGCAGCGGCTGCGTCCAGTGGACAGCCTGTTTTTGGAATACCGGCCTCTCAAAGTAACCGGCCCCCAGGCAAAACGCTTCCAAAACGGCGGCGCCTTGGCGTTGGAGCGCACCGGCGTGAAAAAAGAGGCGGATGGCGCGAACATTCGGGTATACGGCCCGGATGGGATTTTTTTGGGCCTGGGCCGGGTACACCGGGAAAAAAACGAACTTTCGATTTTAAAACTATTTTAAGGATATCAGGTGAACGAATGATGCAGGTTTTCAACGGCCTTGAAAAGTCCCGGCAGCCTGCCGCCGTCGCTTTGGGATGCTTTGACGGCCTACACAAAGGCCATCAGGCTGTCATCCGGAAGGCGGTAACGGAAAAGGCGAACGGGCTGGTTCCCAGCGTATTTACCTTTCCCGAAAGCCCGTTGGCGGAGCTCACCGGCCGGGGAAAACCCAGGCTGATGAGCAATACTCTGAAAGAGAAAATGCTGGAGGACCTTGGGGTGGAAGCCCTTTATCTGGCGCCCTTTGCGGCGGTGAAAGATCTGCCGCCGGAAGCCTTTGTGGAAGAAATTTTAAAAAATACGCTGCGGGCTGAAAAGGTGTTCTGTGGATATAATTACCATTTCGGCGCCGGAGGGACAGCCGGCAAGGAGGAACTGAAAGCTTTGTGCCGTCCCAGAGGAATCCAGGTGTGCGATTTGCCGCCGGTAACGCTGGAGGGCGCGCCGGTCAGCTCCACCAGAATCCGGAAGGCGCTGGAAAAGGGCGGGGCCCGCCAGGCCAGAGAGCTTTTGGGTCACCCCTTTTCCTATGATTTCGAGGTGGTCCACGGAAGACATATCGGGCATTTGATGGGAACGCCTACCCTGAACCAGGTGTTCCCGGAGGATTATCTGGTGCCTCGGTACGGAGTATACGCCTCCCTGGTCAGCTTTGATCAGGTGGTGACATACGGAGTCACCAATATTGGGGTAAAGCCTACGGTTGGGGCGGAGGAAAAGCCTTTGTCAGAAACCTGGATGCCTGATTACGACGGGGAAGCCTTGTATGGAAAAATGGTGAAAACCGAGCTTTTGGAATTTATTCGTCCGGAAAAAAGGTTCGGCGGCCTGGAGGAATTGCGGGCGATGATCCTAAAAAATGGGGAACAAGCGCGGGGAATTGCTGAAAAAGAGATAAAATATATCAGAAAACAGCAGGAAAGCATGTGAAAAATAACAGTTGCGGAATCAGAAGAATTTGAGTATAATAACAATCAATAACAATAAATACGATGAAGAGGAAGAGTAGGAGCTTTTTAACATGCAGAGAGCCGCTGGGTGGTGAGAAGCGGTTGGGCGAAAGCTTTGAACTGGCCTTGAAGTAGCACGCTGAAAGAATTGTCAAGTAGGCGGAGCCGGAGCCCGACCGTTACAGCGGGAGGATATAAGCCGGAGTATCGGCCGTATCTGCAATGAGGGCACGCCGTAAGGCGTGAAATTAGAGTGGTACCGCGTGAGACTTTTGAAAGTCTTTCGTCTCTATTTGGGGAGGCGAAAGGCTTTTTTTGTTGCCGAAATCTAAAAATCCAAAGCCCGCTGGGCCGCCTTTGTCTCCTTTCTGAAGCAGCAGCGGGCAGAACAACAAAAGGAGACGTGTTTTAAGATGAGAAATGTAGAAAAGTACACCACACAGTATTTTATGCCGCCGGTTCCCTGCTATGACTGGACCAAGAAGGAATATGTGGAGAAAGCGCCGATTTGGTGCAGTGTGGACCTGCGGGATGGAAACCAGGCGTTGATCGTGCCCATGAGCCTGGAAGAAAAGCTGGAGTTTTTCAAGTTCCTGGTAGAGATTGGGTTTAAGGAGATCGAGGTGGGCTTTCCTGCGGCGTCGGAAACGGAATATGAGTTTTTAAGAACCCTGATCGAACGGGATATGATCCCGGAGGATGTCACTGTCCAGGTGCTGACCCAGGCCAGAGAGCATATTATCCGCAGAACCTTTGAGGCGCTGAAGGGCTGTCCCCGGGCCATCGTCCACCTTTATAACTCCACCTCAGTAGCCCAGCGGGAGCAGGTGTTCCGCAAGAGCAAGGAGGAAATTATCAGGATCGCTGTGGACGGCGCCAAGCTGCTTCAAAAAATTTCCAGCGAAATGGGTAGCGATTTCCGGTTTGAGTATTCTCCGGAAAGCTTTACCGGCACGGAGATGGAATTTGCCCGGGATATCTGCAATGCTGTGCTGGATGTCTGGAAGCCGACGCCGGAGAAAAAGGTGATTATCAATCTTCCGGTGACAGTAGAGCATTCCATGCCTCACGTTTACGCCTGCCAGGTAGAATATATGTGCAAGCATCTGGATTACCGTGACAGCGTGGTGGTCTCCCTCCATCCCCATAACGACCGGGGTTGCGGCGTGGCGGACTGCGAATTGGGCCTGCTGGCCGGCGCGGACCGGATCGAGGGAACCTTGTTCGGCAACGGTGAACGCACCGGAAACGCGGATATCGTTACCCTGGCTCTGAACATGTTTTCCCAGGGGGTAGACCCCAAGCTGAATTTTGAGGATATGCCGTCTACCGTTGCTCTTTATGAAAAAGTCACGGGGATGCATGTGTATGACCGCCAGCCTTACGGCGGCAAGCTGGTGTTTGCGGCGTTTTCCGGATCTCATCAGGATGCCATCGCCAAAGGAATGAAATGGCGGGAGGAAAAGGAATGCGACCATTGGACTGTACCCTACCTCTGTATCGACCCCAAGGATATCGGCAGGGAATACGAGGGCGACGTGATCCGAATCAACAGCCAGTCCGGTAAGGGAGGCATCGGCTATCTGCTGGAGCAGAAATACGGTTTTGTTTTACCGCCGAAAATGCGGGAAGATTTTGGCTATGCGGTAAAGAATGTTTCCGATCATCAGCATAAGGAGCTTCAGCCGGAGGAGGTCTATGAGATCTTCCGGAGGGAGTATTTAAACATCAATGATAAGATCTCTTTGGTAGACTTTCATTTCGTCCGCAATGACTGCATCCACGCCGCGGTTACCGTGAAAATCGGCGGCGTGGAAAAGGAGATCAAGGGCGACGGCAACGGCCGCTTGGATGCAGTCAGCAACGCCATCAAGGAAAATCTGGGGATTCAATATCAGGATCTGACCTACACGGAGCACGCCTTGGAGCAAGGCTCCAAATCCCGTGCCGCGGCTTATGTGGGGATCACCGGCAAGGACGGGAGGATCACCTGGGGCGTTGGCGTGGACAGCGATATTATCACCGCTTCGGTTAAGGCCTTGTTCAGCGCGATCAACCGCCAGGAAAGAAAAAAGGATTAACTTTTATTCATAGGCTTCCCTGAAGCGCCCCCTCCCGAGGTACCGTCGGGTAATAATAGCCCGCCTGGATTTTGCGCCTGGCGAACCAACGTCCCTCACGGAATGAGGGCAGAGAAGGAGATCTGTGAGACAAGCGTTCTCGTTCAAGTAAAACGGGAAAAATCGTAAAATAGGAAAAGCCCGGAACAAAATGCTCCGGGCTTTTCCTTTGAGACAGAATAGTGCTGTTACTCGTGTTCGGAAAGCTCGTCAAGCTCCTTCAGCCACAGCGCTGAGGAGGCATCGCTGGGCATCCGCCAGTCGCCTCTGGGTGACAGGGTGACGGAGCCCACCTTGGGGCCGTCAGGCAGGCAGGAGCGCTTGAATTGCTGGTTGAAGAAGCGGCGATAGAAGGTTTTCAGCCATTTTAAAATAGTTTCCTGGTCATAGGCGCCGTTAAAGGCCAGCCTTGCCAGATGGTAAACCTTAGCGGGAGAAAAGCCCCAGCGAATGGCGTAATATAAATAAAAGTCATGCAGCTCATAAGGCCCGACCAGATCCTCGGTTTTCTGAGAGATCTCCCCATCCTTAGCGGGCAGAAGCTCTGGGCTGACCGGAGTGTCCAGAATATCCATCAAAACTTCCTTCAGCCTTGGGTCGTTGAGCTTTTCCGCTTCATAGGACACCAGATGGCGAATCAAGGTTTTAGGGATAGAGGCGTTAACCCCATACATGGACATGTGGTCACCGTTATAGGTAGCCCAGCCTAAGGCCAGCTCGGAAAGATCACCGGTGCCGATTACAAGGCCGCCGGTTTGGTTGGCCCAGTCCATCAGCACCAGGGTGCGGGTGCGGGCCTGGGCGTTCTCAAAGGTAACGTCTTGGTCATCCGGGCTGTGGCCAATATCCTCGAAATGCTGCAGCACCTGTTTGGCAATATCCACCCGCTCCAGAGTCACGCCCAGACGCTGGGCTAAAATCTCCGCGTTGCTTTTGGTGCGCTGGGTCGTACCGAAGCAAGGCATGGTAATAGCGATGATATCCGTTCTAGGCCGGTTTAGCAAATCCATCGCCCGGGCGGTAACGCAGAGAGCCAAAGTGGAATCCAGTCCACCGGAAATTCCAACCACGGCTGTTTTAGCGCGGGAATGCTCCAGACGCTTTTTCAAGCCTAGGGATTGGATGGATAATATAGTTTCACAGCGGTTCTTCAGAGCGCTTTGCTCCGACGGGATAAACGGCCTGGGGTCGATGATTCTTGTCAGATTGGTCTTTTCTACCGGCAGAGAAAAATAAATTCTCTGATAGCCCTCGTCTTGTACGGCGGGGAAGGAAGAAAGCCTGCGGCGTTCTCCGGAAAGCCGTTGAACGTCCAGCTCGCTGATGGTCAGGCTGTTGTGAAACAGCCTGCTTTCCGCCAGGATTGCGCCGTTCTCCGCAATCAGGTTGTGGCCGGAGAATACTAAATCGGTGGTGGATTCTCCCTCGCCTGCGGAGGCGTATATATAGCCGCACACCAGCCTGCCGCTTTGACCGCCTACCAGCTCTTTCCGGTAAGCATCCTTGCCGATCACCTCGTTGCTGGCGGAGGGATTTGCGATAATAGTGGCTCCGGCTAACGCATGGTAATTGGACGGCGGAATCGGGGACCATAGATCCTCGCAGATTTCCACAGCCACCTTCAGCTCAGAAAGCGTGTCACAGCAGAACAACAGCTTAGAGCCGAAGGGAACCTCTTTCCCGAACAGGCGGCATACTGTGTTTTCCGCCGGCGCGGGCACAAAATGCCGCTTCTCATAAAATTCGTTATAGTTAGGCAGATTGGTTTTTGGAACCACTCCCAAAATTTCTCCCTGGAAAATCACAGCGGCGCAGTTATAAAGCTTGTCCTCTACCGTAAGCGGCAGTCCGGCCACGGTGAGAAGGCTCAGCTTCCGGCTGGCCTCCATTACAGTGCGCAAGGCCGTTAAAGCGCCGTCCAGGAGGCGGCGCTGCAGAAATAAATCGGAACAAGTGTAGCCGGTGATACAAAGCTCCGGAAAAACCAGGAGCTTTACCCCTTTTTCGGCGGCTTCCCTCATCAGCTTTACCGTCTGGCCAGCATTATACGAACAATCAGCGACCCGGATTTCCGGAGTCGCCGCCGCAGCCTTTATAAACCCATAGCGCATGGAACCACTCCCTGTTAGAATTGGTGTTTTTCTTAGTATACTACGAAATTCCCAGCGATTGCAAGAATTGGAAAATAATTGCCGCTTTCTTAAAAAAAGCGCGGAAGCCCCGTGAGTACATCCCAGGGCTTGGTTGCGCCGCCTTGATACCGAACGGGCTTCTATGGTAAAATAAAAGCAGAATTTCATCTGGAAGAGGTGCTGAAATGATTGTTTCCCGGAGAATGGCTGTGATTCCCAAGGACATCCATGAGGTTTGGAAAATAGTCACGTCGGTGGAAGACGCTGGCTGGCGCAGCGATTTAAGCCGTACGGAGATTTTAAATGAAAGACAGTTTGTAGAGTACACGAAAAAGGGGTATCCCACCATTTTTACTGTTACGGCTGAGGAGACGGACAGACTCTGGGAATTTGATTTGGAAAATAATACGATGCAGGGACATTGGAGAGGCGTTTTCCTCGCAAAGGGGAAGGAAACAGAGCTGGATTTTACGGAACAAATACATTGCAAAAAGCTTATTCTCAGGCCGTTTATTAAGCTTTACCTTAAAAGCCAGCAATCACGATATGTTTCCGATCTAAAAAAAGCATTGCGATAACATTTCTCAGAGGGCCTGCGGCTTCCTTTCCAAGGGAAAAGAAATATGGTATAATAAATTGCAACCGAAGCGGTGCTTTCTTTGGAAAAGAAATTCCAGCTTTTGCCCTTGTGCCGGTTCCCGTGGTTTCCGGGGAATCTGGAATACGCAGGACAAAAAAGGGGTTCCATTTGTTAAAGGCTTCCGTATGGCTTCCATAGCTGCCGGCGGCTTTGAATCATTTTAGAGCTTCTGGCATTGCTGGCCCAATAAAGCGCTTTTATCGGCAAAACGCGCCGCTGGAACACAGTTACATGATAATGCTGAATACCAGCATTTCCTCTAGAGTTCGGTGAATACCCGGCAGGTCGGACAGGGGAAGAGGATTTTCCCCTTTGCCGATTTCAATCGTGAAGGCGGGACGGCAGAAGCAGGAGATGAACCAATCCTTGAAGCCGCCGCCGGTGGCTATCGCTTCCGGCTCCGACATTTCATAGCCGCTGGAGGCGGCCAGCACCTGGGCCATAAGCCGGCTTTTTTCAGGGGTACGTTCCCCGAAATCCCAATAAATTTCTTCTCCCTGGCTGTGAAAGGCTAAGGCGTGGCGGAAATACTGGCTGCGGCAGAAATCGCATAAAAGCCTGGTTTCCGGTTCGCTCTCCGGATATTCCCCACCGTACCGGGTAGGCGCCGGATGGTAGATTCCCTGCTCCCGTTCCAACGTGTGAAGCGCTTCCCAGCCAGCGTTGAAATTGTGGTTTAAATCCACGCCACGGGCGTTTGCCTGCCAGCGGGAGGTGTCTCCGCAGCTTACATTATGGACTAATTCCCGGTATTCGCCCGCAGCGGCGGAGCCGTGCAAGGAGATCTCCACCCCATCCGGATTGACGCAGGGAATGACTGTGACCCCGCGGCGGCGCAGAAAATCCCCCAGCTTAATATCGGAAATAAGGCTGCCGGTTTCCAGCGCCGCCGCCATCTGGGAGGTAAAGCGGAGCAGCAGCAGAGAGGTCAGCCATTCCATACCGTGAAAGGCCCCGCATAACAGCACCGGGTCATCTCCGGCTCCGAGCTGCAGCAGGTCGATGCTTCTGCCGCATAGGCTTTTTCCTATCACCCTGCGGCTGACAGAGGGATGGAGGCCGCATAGGGCGGTAATCAAATGTTCCCTTCCCTGAGCGTCGGGAACAAAGCTGGACCAGTTAATACGATGATAAGCTTTCAAAACAATCACCCCGTAAAGGGTATGACAGCGGTGAGATGAAAATACCAAATCCAGTCAAGGAAGGAAGAGATCCATGAGTAAATTAACAGAAAAAAAGCTTTCCAGAGAGGAAATTTTTAAAGGCCATGTGGTTCATTTGGTAGTGGACCGGGTGGAATTGGAAAACGGCCATGAGACCTCCCGGGAAGTAGTGGAGCATCCCGGCGGTGTGTGCGTCGCCGCCCTGACGGAGAAAAACGAGCTTTTGTTTGTCCGTCAATTTCGTTATCCCTACGGCGAAGTCGTGCTGGAGCTTCCGGCGGGGAAGCTGGAAAAGGGATCCACCCCTCTGGAAAACGGAAAGCGGGAGCTGAAAGAGGAAACCGGTGCCACCGGCTTTGGCTACCTTTCTCTGGGAAAATTGTATCCCTCTCCCGGCTATACCAGTGAAATAATCCATCTTTATTTCTGCAGAGTGGGGAACTTTGGGGAAATGGAGCCTGATGACGACGAGTTTTTAGAGGTAGAACGGATTCCTCTGGAAAAAGCGGTGGAAATGGTGCTGAATAATGAGATTCCCGACAGCAAGACCCAGACGGCGGTTTTGAAAACCGCCATGCTGCTGGAAAAAGGAATTTTGTAAGCGAGTTTGATTGCGACAGGGAGGAACCAAGATGCTGGTGAACCCAATTTTATTAATCTTCGGCTTGTTTTTGCTTGGCGTTGTGATCTGCTTCTATATTGTACGGAGGCCTACCAGACCCTATCTCTCCGGAGTTTGTCTGATTCTGCTTGCTCTGTTTTTGGGCTGTACTGCGGTGGTGAACGCCTCTCTGCCTCCGGTTTCCCAATTCGACTGGGCCAACGAGGTGATGAGAAAGCTGACGCCGTTTGTCGTTTTTCGAAAACAGCCTACCCAGGAGGAATGCGAGGCTTCCTTTCGGGTGTACCAGTCCATCGACATCGGCTTGGTAACAGCGACGCTGGTAAGCATCGGTTATGACATCTGGAACTCTTTGCTCCGCAGCTCCCGCCCGGAGGAGGAGCCGTAAAGAAATGTGAAACGGCGTCTTTGTCATGCGGCGGGAATGTTTGAAGCCGAGTATGAAAAGGGCTGCTGTATTCTGCCGCAAAATGAGGAAAGCCCTTATGAAACAGCTTCCAACAGACATACCGTCAAAGCCCCGTACTGTGAAATAACCACAGTACGGGGCTTTTTTGGCCAGAGAAAACGCGCTGCAAAGGTCGCTGCCGCAGCGGCGGAATAGACCGCTGCATTCTGCCGGAGGCCGGCGCCTGTCATCCCTGCGGAATCCTTTCAGCTACTGGTCCGGCCGGCGCTTTCATGAGTAAAAAATCCCTTATGCGACAGATTTCGCATAAGGGATTTGCTATGCTTTTAAAGAAAGACGCTATTTCCCGTTTTTTGTTTTTCCTTTGCACGCCGGGCAAAGCCCATAGAGAGTCAAATCATGGTCGGTGATGGTAAAGCCGGTTTCGTCGGTAAGCTTATGCTCAAGCTCGTGGAGAGGGCAATCCTCCAGACGGATTTTTTCCTGACAGCCGGTGCAGATCAGGTAGTGGCCGTGATGGCCCTTTGCTAGGGAATAACGGGTGACGCCATCTTGAAAAAAGGATTTCTCCAAAAGCCCGGCGTTGGTAAACAGCTCCAGATTCCGGTAAACTGTGGACAAGGCCAGCTTAGGATAGCTTGGGGCGATAGCTTCCCCGATTTCCTCTGCTGTTAAAGGAGTGTTCCGCTCGGCAAGCAGATTCATGATCGCCGAGCGCTGTTTGGTGTTTTTAAATCCTTTAGCCATGCTGGTCACCTTCTTTGCTTCCATTGTAGCAAAGAAACAGGGAAATTTCAAGACAAGCCGCCTCTTGACAGAAAAGGCAGGCCGGAGTACAATAGGAAAAGCTAAATGCAAATAATTTGCAATTACGAAACTTTTTGGAGGCATTATGAAACGGATTCTGTCGGCGCTGCTGTGCGCCGCGGTATGCCTGACAGGCTTCTCCGGATGTGGAACGCCGGCAAAAGAATCGTCCAGGCTGAAGCTGCTGGCTTCCTTTTATCCTATCGCCATTATGGCGCTGAATATTACCGACGGAGTAGAAGGGGTCGCGGTAGAAAGCATGGCCCAGCAGCAGACAGGCTGCCTGCATGATTTCCAGATGACAACCGCCGATATGAAAAAGGCGGAAACCGCGGATGCGTTTTTGATTAACGGAGCCGGGATGGAGGGCTTTTTGGATAAAATTTCCGACCAGCTTCCAGAGCTGCCGGTAATCGATTCCAGCACTGGGATCCCTTTGATCGCCTCCGGGGAGGACCACCACCATGACGGCGGTGAGGGACATGATCATGACCAGGAGGATTATAATCCTCACTTGTGGGTGTCAATTACCAACTGCATGGAACAGGTAAGAAACCTGTCGGAAGGGATCATTGCCCTGGACCCGGAGCACGAAGCGGAATACCGGGAAAATACAGAGACGTATTTGGAAAAGCTCTCCGCACTGCGGGATAAGATGCACAGCGCTCTGGATCATGTAAAAAATAAGGACATTATTACCTTTCACGAGGCGTTTCCTTATTTTGCGGAGGAATTCGGCCTGCATATCGCGGCGGTCATCAACCGGGAGCCGGACAGCCAGCCCAGCGCGAAGGAACTGGCGGACACCATCAGATTGGTGCGGGAAACCGGCGTAAAGGCCCTGTTTGTGGAACCGCTTTACCCGGAGACCTCGGCGGACATCATCGCGGCTGAAACCGGCGCCCAGGTCTATGTGCTGGACCCGGCAGTGTCCGGGGAATGGGATAAAAACGCTTATTTGACAGCGATGGAAAGCAATTTACAGGTACTAGCGCAAGCGTTAAATTCTTAGAGGGAGTAGAGTATGCCAGAGCATGTTTGCCATTGCAGCGTAAAAATAGAAGAACTAAGCGTGCGAAAGGGAAGCACGGAAATTTTAAATCAAGTGAATTTGACCGCCAATCATGGCGAGATTTTGGCTTTGATCGGCAGAAACGGGGCGGGGAAAACCACACTGCTGAAGGCGATCCTTGGTCAAACGCCATATTCCGGCAGGATCAGCTATTTCAATTGCCAGGGAAAAAGGATTGACCGGCCCAGAATCGGCTATGTGCCTCAGTTTCTAGCCTTTGACCGGAGCACTCCGGTGACAGTGGAGGATTTGTTCTGCGCCAACCGAAGCCGGATTCCCGTATGGATGTCTCACGGCAAAAAGCGGCAGAAGGAAGCGGAGAGCCTGCTGGAAAAGGTAGGCGGGACAGGGCTGTTCCGGAAAAAGCTGGGGGCTCTGTCCGGAGGCGAGCTGCAGCGGGTGCTGCTGGCCTTTGCCCTGGATCCGCTGCCTGACCTGCTGCTGCTTGACGAGCCGGTTTCGGCGGTGGACCGGAAGGGCGTCGGCGTTTTTTACGACCTGGTGACCTCCCTGCGGAGCGAATACCATATGCCTGTGATTCTGGTATCCCACGATCTCGGACATGTGAAAAAGTACGCATCCAAGGCCGCCTTTTTACAGGATGGAACCGTGGCCATGCAGAATGCGGTGGACAAGGTGCTCAATAATCCCCAGGTGAGGGAAGCCTTTGGGCTGGATTAAAGGAGGAGCTATGGACGGAATTTATTCCTTTCTCAATCTGCTTCTGCCCTTTGAATGGGCCGAGTTTGATTTTATGAAAAACGCCCTGCTGGCGGTTTTGATGATTACTCCCCTGTTCGGCCTGACAGGAACGATGATCGTCAACAATAAAATGTCCTTTTTCTCCGACGCTTTGGGCCACTCTGCGCTGACAGGCATCGCCATCGGAGTAATGATGGGAATTGACAACTATTTAATTTCCATGCTGGGCTTTGCCCTGCTGTTCGCGGTGGCCATTTCCGGGGTAATGTCTTCCCAGACCTCTTCATCGGATACCATTATCGGCGTGTTTTCCGCGACCGGCGTGGCGCTGGGCGTGGTGCTTCTTTCCGCCAACGGCGGTTTTTCCAAGTATTCCAATTACCTGATCGGCGATATCCTGGCGGTCAGCCCTGATGAGCTTTTACTGTTGCTGTTTGTCCTTTTAGGCGCGGCGGCCTTCTGGGCGGCGGCCTTTAACCCGCTGATGCTGGCCAGCCTGAACCCGGATCTGGCCGCCAGCAAGGGAATCTCGGTAAAACGGTATCAGAACTTGTTTATGATCGTGGTGGCGTTTATCGTTACGGTTTCTATCAAATGGGTGGGAATCCTGATTATCAACGCTCTGCTGGTGCTGCCAGCCGCTGCGGCTAGAAACGTATCCGGTGGAATGAGGTCTTATCACGGGCTTTCGATTCTGTTTTCCTTGTTTTCCGGTGTGTCAGGCTTGATCCTTTCCTATTATTTGGGTACCTCTGCCGGAGGGACAATCTGTTTGGTAGCGGCGGCGCTGTTTTTCCTTACCTATGCGGGAAATCGGATCAAGGCCAGGGGTTAACGGCGCGGAAAGCCTGTTATAGCCTTGATTTTAAAAATTTAGAGATGTCGGTTTTTCTAGAAAGGGCCGCGGCGGAATTCTTCCGCCGCGGCCCTTTCTGCTTTTTTATCTATTGGAAAATTATTTTTATGGCTGGGAGAAGGTCACATTGATGCCGCCGTTGGAATTGCTCACCTTGAGAGTTTTTTCTCCTCCGACGGTATTCATCAGGTTGCTGCTGCCATTAGAGGTGCTCGCCTCAATAGAATAATCGCGCTGACTGCCTTGGATCACGCCTGAAATTTCGCCGTTGGAGGTGGAAAGGTCGATGGCAGGGGCTTCCGCCTGGAGGATTTCCACAGAGCCGTTGCTGTTGGCCAGGGAGACGGAGCGGGAAAGGACGGCGTTCTGCAGCTGGTTGGTAGAGTTAGAGGTGGAAGCAGTAAGGACATCCGCCTTGATGTCCGTCAGGGAGATAGGACCGTTGCTGTTGGAAACAGAAATTTCCCCAGAGATGAGCGCCGTTCCGATGATTTCGGAATTAGAGGTCCCCGTATGAAGATTGTCGGCGGCCACCTGCTCCAAGGCAATAGATCCGTTGGAGGAATAGGCCTCCATTTCGCCGGTAGTCAGATTTTTACAGTAGACTGAGGCGTTGGAGGTGGACAGAATACAGCGGTCGGAGGAAATATTTTCTAAAGAAACGGAGCCGTTGGAATTTTTAATTTCCAAATTCCGCAGATTTTCAAAGCCCTTCAGGTCTACGGTGGTTTCCGAGCAGGAAACGGTAAAATCTCCTTGATAACCGGCGGGAATCTCAATCACGCTGCGGTGCTGATAGGAGGACAGATTAGAGAAAAAACCGTAAAGAAACTGGTCGTACCACCGGCTGTCCGCCCCCAGGCGCAGGGTCAAGGAGCCGGAGGATTCCTCCGTGTCGAATTTCACCCGGTCGTTTTCCCAGGCGGTCACATGGATCTTATCGTCAGGAGAGGTTCGGATTTCCACCGGCGGGCCTTTAAAGTCCAATTTCAGGGAAGAGATCCCGTCAGCGGAGTAGGTGTAGCTGCTTTCCTGATAATCAGGCGCGGCGCAGACCTTCCAGAAATCAAAACCGCAAAAGGCGAAAGCGACGGCGGCAATTAGGATACCCGCTCCGCACAGAATTCCGGAAATCATCAACAGACGTTTTGTTTTGCTTTTGGTCTTAAACATTGATTTCAGCCTTCTTTCCCAAGAAAAAATGAAACAGTCCAACGCAGCTCTTTTTGGTGAATTGAGCGCAGAGCAGTGTCAGCTTACGCATCCCCATGCCGGTCAAAAGCCCCAAGCCTCCTGCGGCCAGGGAAATGCCCAGCTGGAAAAAGGCCGCCGCCGGCTGGCCGGTGAAAAACAGCATCAGAATGGAGCCGGCAGCCCCTCCGATTCCCGCTATGCCAAACGCGAAAACGCAGCACCAGAAGGAAACCACGACCGCCCACAAAACTAAAAACAGCGCGAACACTAAAACCAGGAATACCGCCAGCAGCGAGAGCCAAATGGGGCTGCCCAGAACAATGGCGCTGATTCGCATAATCCTTGAGGTGGTATTGGGCGGGGAATAGGTTTGGCCGTTGTCCTGAAAGATTTGCTTCGCCAGCTCCTCCGGAGAACCAAATTCCCCGAGAATTTCTTCTTCAGACTGGCCGGCTTCCAGCTTGTCGTCAATCAGCTCGTTATAAAATTCTAAAATTCGCTTCCGGTCCTCCTTGGGGAGCTTTCCCAGAAAGGAACGAAGCTCCTTTAAATACTTATTCCTGGTCATCATGAGGCATCCTTCCTTTGTTGAAATTTTTCTCGATGTAATTATAAACCTCCAGAATTTCCGGCCAGTCTCTCAAAAATTCCTGAATCCGGACGATCCCTTCCGGGGTGATGCTGTAATATTTTCGCAGCCTGCCGTTGTGCTCCCGGGAATAGGTGGTGAGGCATTTGGCGGCGTCCAGCCGCTTCAAAATCGGATATAGAGTGGATTCGGAGATTTCCACACAGGAGGAAAGATCGCTGATCAGCTGATACCCATAGGAGTCCTCCTGCAGCAGGCTGGCCAGTACGCATACCTCCAGCAGCCCCTTCTTTAGTTGTATATCCATAGCGTTAACCTCCTTTATGCGTTATATTATATATTACATAGTATTATGTGTCAAGAGGTATCGGATAAATTCTTTGTGACATTTGATTTTATTCTTTGGAAACAGGCCGATCAGCTTAAGTGAATTTTGCCCTTTCCTCATGCTGGCGGATATGTTAAAATAGAAGCAGATCTAGCAGTAAGTTGCCGCTGCGCGGCGGAATGGAGGAAAAGATGTCGAGGGTAATCAGAATCTTTGTGGAAAAGAAACCGGGCTTTGATATCGAAGCGGGCCATATTATGGCGGATCTGAGAGAAAATCTTGGGATGACCGCGATTGAGGACCTGCGTTATTTAAATCGTTACGATATTTCGGGGCTTTCTCAGGAGGAGTTCCAGCAGGCAAGAGGGACGATCCTTTCGGAGCCGAATGTGGACCAGGTATATGATGAGGAATTTCCGGCGCCGGAGGGCTACCGGGTGTTCGCTATGGAATATCTGCCCGGCCAGTACGACCAAAGGGCCGATTCCGCCGCTCAGTGCGTCCAGCTGCTGACCCAGGGGGAGCGCCCTCAGGTGCTGACCGCCCGGGTGGTGGCTGTCAAGGGGAATATTACCGACGAGCAGTTTGAGAAAATCCAGTCCTATCTGGTGAACCCGGTGGAATCCAGAATCGCTTCCCTGGATAAGCCGGAAAGCCTTGACATGCAGGCGGAGGTTCCTCCGGATGTGGCTCGGGTAAAGGGCTTTATAGGCTGGAACGGCGAGGAATTGAAAAACTATTACGGGTCTATGGGCTTCGCCATGACCTTGGAGGATCTGGCCTTTTGCCAGGAATATTTTCGGGATACCGAGCGCCGGGACCCTACGGTGACGGAGCTTCGTGTGATCGATACCTATTGGTCTGACCATTGCCGGCACACTACCTTCCTTACCCGCCTGGAGCAGGTGGAAATCGAGAAGGGGGCTTTATCCGGCGCGATTGAAGAGGCGCTAAAGGCCTATTACGATGCCAGAGACACAGTTTACGGCAAGGATACCTCCCGGCCCGTTTCCCTGATGGATATGGCCCTGGTGGGCATGAAGCTGCTGAGAAAAGAAGGGAAAATCCCGGACTTGGATGTCAGCGAGGAGATCAACGCCTGCTCTATCCAGGTGCCGGTGACTATTGACGGCGAAACCCAGCAATGGCTGGTTCAGTTTAAAAATGAGACCCATAACCATCCTACCGAAATCGAGCCCTTTGGCGGCGCGGCGACCTGCTTAGGCGGTGCGATCCGCGACCCGCTTTCGGGACGGGCCTACGTTTATCAAGCTATGCGTGTGACCGGCTCCGGCGATCCTCGAACTTCCTTTGAGGATACGATGCCCGGCAAGCTGCCCAGCCGCAAAATCACTACCGGAGCGGCCAGCGGCTACAGCTCCTACGGCAATCAAATCGGCCTGGCCACCGGACAGGTGACGGAGCTATATGATCCCGGCTACATGGCCAAGCGGATGGAAATCGGCGCGGTTATCGGCGCGTCTCCCAAGGAGAACGTGATCCGGGAAACTCCTATGCCCGGAGACGCCATCGTGCTGCTTGGCGGCAGAACCGGGCGGGATGGATGCGGCGGCGCCACTGGCTCCTCCAAGGCCCATACCGAGCAGTCCATTGAAACCTGCGGCGCTGAGGTGCAGAAGGGAAATCCGCCTACTGAGCGGAAGATTCAGCGGCTGTTCCGGGACGGCGAGGTCGCTAAGCTGATTAAGCGGTGCAACGATTTCGGCGCCGGAGGCGTTTGCGTGGCGATCGGCGAGCTGGCTGACGGCCTGACGGTGGATTTAGACCGGGTGTCGAAAAAGTACGAGGGCTTGGACGGTACCGAGCTGGCTATTTCTGAATCTCAGGAACGCATGGCGGTGGTTCTGGATCCCAAGGATGTTCCCGCGTTTTTACAGGCGGCCCACCAGGAGAACCTGGAGGCCCAGCAGGTGGCGGAGGTCACGGAAAACCCCCGGCTGAAAATGAACTGGCGGGGAGATTTGATCGTAGATTTGAGCCGCGAGTTTTTGAATACCAACGGCGTTACCCAGCGTGCCAAAGCCAAAATTACCGCCGTCGATCCGGCGGAGGACTACCGGCATTTGGCGCCTAAAGCGTTAAGGGATCTGCCTGTAGGAAAGGCCTTTGAGGAAAACCTGAAGCGCCTGGAGGTGTGCTCTCAAAAGGGGCTGTCCGAACGGTTCGACTCCAGCATCGGCGCGGGGACCGTGCTGATGCCCTTCTCTGGAAAATACCAGCTGACTCCGGAAGAGGCGATGGTGGCGAAAATCCCGCTGCTCAAGGGAGAAACCGACGACGCTACCGCCATGAGCTACGGCTATATCCCGGGTATTTCCCGGTGGAGTCCCTTCCACGGCGCCGCCTATGCGGTGGTGGAATCCCTGTCCAAGCTGCTGGCGGTAGGCGCCGACCCGGCCGCCGCCCGGCTGACCTTTCAGGAATATTTTGAGCGGCTCCACGATGTCCCGGAACGGTGGGGCAAGCCCGCCGCCGCTCTGTTAGGCGCTTTCACCGCCCAGGTGAACATGGGTAACCCGGCCATCGGTGGAAAGGACAGTATGTCCGGTTCCTTTGAGGCGCTGGATGTGCCGCCCACCCTGGTAAGCTTCGCCGTAGCCATGACCAAGGCAAGCAAGACTGTTTCCGCCTGCTTCCGTAAAGCCGGCTCCCAGGCTTGGATGGTGCCGGTGCCGGAAAATCCGGAGACTCATCTTCCGGCTTGGGACAAGCTGAAAGCGGTTTACGCTAAAATTTACGAAATGATGGGAAAGAATCAAATCCTTTCAGCTTCTGTAGTCCGGGAGGGCGGCGCGGCCGCGGCTGTATGCAGGATGTGCTTCGGCAACCAGATGGGCTTCCAGTTTGCCGGTGATCCGGATCAAAAGACATTGTTCGCGCCCCTCAGCGGTTCCCTCGTGCTGGAGCTGAAGGACGACAGTGACACCACAGGATTGGAAACGCTGGGAGCATCCGTGTTAGGCGCCGTATGCGGGGAACCGGTAATTTTGATCGGTTCCGAAAGGCTGTCTTTGGCGGCCCTGACAGAGGCCTGGGAGAAGCCCTTGGAGAAAGTGTTCCCCACCAGAGCCGAGACGAAGGCCTATTTCTGCCAGGTGCCCCTGTATTCGGAAAGAAATCAAAAGGCTCCCGCCGTTCAGTACGCCAAGCCGAGAGTGTTTATTCCCGCGTTCCCCGGCACAAACTGCGAGGTGGATACCGCCCGGGCGTTTGAAAGAGCAGGCGCTAAAGCCGATGTGCTTATCGTAAAGAACCTGACGCCCGCAGATATTGAGGAAACCATCGAGGCGATGGTGAAAGCGATTCAGAACGCTCAGATCATCATGCTGCCCGGCGGCTTTTCCGGCGGCGACGAGCCGGATGGCTCCGGCAAGTTTATCGCTACTACCTTCCGCAATCCCAGAGTAGCCGAGGCGGTTTCCGAGCTGCTGGAAAAACGGGATGGCCTGATGCTGGGCATTTGCAACGGCTTCCAGGCGCTGATCAAGCTGGGGCTGGTGCCCTATGGCAGGATTACCCAGATTCAGGAGAACGACCCGACCCTGACCTTCAACACCTTGGGCCGCCACGTTTCCCGCATGGTCTATACCAGGGTGACCTCTGTCAAATCCCCGTGGCTGATGGGAGCGGAAGCAGGCCAGATCCATACCGTTCCGGTTTCCCATGGAGAGGGCCGTTTTGTAGCGGATGCCCAGACAGTGGCGCGGCTGATGGCCAACGGCCAGATCGCCACCCAATACGTGGATCTGGAGGGGAATCCCAGCATGGATATCCAGTGGAATCCCAACGGCTCCGTGTGTGCTATCGAGGGTATCACCAGCCCGGATGGCCGGATTTTGGGCAAGATGGGCCACTCTGAGCGGCAGGGAGAAAACCTGTACGGTAATGTGCCTGGCGAAAAGGACCAGCAGCTGTTCGCGTCCGGCGTGAGATATTTTAAATAGGTCCATGGAATAACAGCCCGCTAGAAAGCGCGCGTTTCTGCCGATTAAATAGAATGCTTCTTGCAAAAGTCTTGGGTTTACTCAGAATGAACAAGAGTATTTCCCGATATGGCAAGAGATAAAGAGCCTTTCCTGGAAAAAGGATAGGCTCTTTTTGTGTTTGGAAGGCTTTCAGCTTTTGATAGCTACAGTAGTTAATAAAGGACTGCTGATTGCGCTGGTTCAACAGACGGCGGACTCACGAGCAGTATCCAATAGGAGCTGTACTTTTGTTAAAGGGATTGATCTCACCGAAAAGCTGTTTTCACTGCGGACATATCAAAAGGAACCCCCTCCAAAACTAATTTGGAGGGGGTTTGATTAGCTGTTCTTTTTAGATTCTGATTTTTTCTTTTTAATGATCGATTCAGGTTCCTCTTCCTCCGGAGCGGTCTTCGCCGCCTGGGAATATTCATAAATTTCCGCAAGACCTTCGGCAAGAGGTGATTTTTCTTCTGCTTCCACAGCAGATTGACCGTCCGCTTTTTTCTTGGATCGGAACACCAGCTTTAAAAGAATCGGAGCGATGATCGTGGTAGCGACGACAGTAATAATGATTGGGCCGAAGAAAGTAGTGGACATTAATCCCAGGGCGGCGCCTTTATTGGCCACAATCAGGGCAACCTCGCCTCTGGAGATCATACCGCAGCCGATTTGAAGGGCTTCAGCATTAGAATAACGGCACATTTTTGCACCTAAGCCGCAGCCGACGATCTTTGTGAGAATAGCCACAATCAGAAGCAAAACGGAGAAAACGATAATAGAGGTGCTCATACCAGGCAGGGAAACCTTCAGGCCGATACTGGCGAAGAATACAGGAGAAAGCAGCATGTAGGAGGTGGTTTCAAAACGGGAGGCAATATATTTCGCCCGTTGAGTATTGGAAACCACCACGCCGGCAATAAAGGCGCCTGTGATGTCAGCCACGCCGAACCATACTTCCGCCAAATAAGAGAGAAGCAAGCAGAAGACAAAAGCGATGATTACAAAGCGGCGAAGATCCTTATTATAATATTTCTGGAGCTTTCCGAAAATCAGATAGAAGACGATGCCGAAAACAATGGCGAACACAAAGAAAGCCACGATTTTCAGCAGAACAATTGCCACGTTTACGGAAGAATCCGCTAGGCTGGTGACGATCGTCAGAGCAACAATGCCCAAGATGTCATCGATAATAGCAGCGCCTAAAATAGCGTTTCCGGCCCGGGTATTGAGCTTGCCCATTTCTTTCAAGGTTTCCACGGAAATACTTACAGAGGTAGCCGTGAGAATAATGCCGATAAAGATATTCTGTAAGAAAATACTTGCGGAAGCATCGTTGATTCCTTCGTGATTAAAGAAATAGGCAAGACCAAAACCACCTGCCAGGGGGACGATGACGCCGATCAAAGCGATGACAAAGGATGCCTTTCCGCTTTTCTTCAGCTCTTTGATGTCGGTTTCCAAACCGGCGGTAAACATTAAAACAATAACGCCAAGTTCCGCCATCATATCAATAAATTCGGTTTCCTGCAGCCAACCGAGCATAGCAGGCCCCAAGATTAAACCGGCGGCTAAGGCGCCGACAACCTGAGGCATTTTGAATTTTCTAGTCAGCATGCCGAACAGTTTTGTGCTCAGCAGGATTAGAGCCAAATTAAACAGAAACTGGTAACCCATAAAAAAAGACCCCTTTAGTATGATTTAAAACACAAATTTTAATGATTTATAATTCCCCGGATTATCGGTGACCCACCTCCTTACCGGTACGATCGTCTATCACAGCGAACTGGCTTCTGCAGCGTTCCCGAAAAAGCTCATGAATTTCGATGATTTCATCCATATCGAAATACTTTTTGGGCAGGCAGAACAGCCGCCTTTTCTCATATACAAAAATAAAAAGATCAGAACACTCATAAACCTGTAAGCGCTCGTCATAGGACAGCTTGAAGTTGCGCTTTTCCTTTTCAGGATGCTCGGGATCACAGATCGTTAAGCATTTTTTTGAAACGGATACCGTATACCGGGGCCAAACCGCTAAAACCTTGGAAACATATTTTTTATCATTTTGATGTGGAAACCAAAGAGAAAAAAAGGCGCAAAAGCCCGCTACCGCCATAGTGATTACGGAAAGGAGGCGTTGCTCGGGGATGACAATGAATTGATAAACGCCAAAATAAGCAAATAAAACCGCAATCAAAATCAATAAAATCATTTGGCGCTTAAAAAGTCCTCGTTTTCTATTATCCAGATAGATCGCCTTTTTTAACTCGTTGGCTTTTAAAGTATAGTCGGCAAAGTATGTTTTTTCTTTTTGTGTCTCATCCTGCTGGCTTCCCGCGGTTTCAGAATCCTGAGATAAAATTTGTTCCTGATCCATACCATAAGCCCCTTCTATTTAAAATTAGTCGAAAATTTATCCACTATATATATACTGCAAAGCGCGGAAAGAATCAAGGAGGAAAATAAAAAACAGCCCTTTGGCTAAAAAGGCTGTTTTTTGTTGGCGTATTTTATCTATTTTTGTCGCTGGGCTTATTTATCAAAAAATTTATCCCAAAAATCATCGTTGCTTTGGGAACGCTTATATTGCCTGGACTGGGGAGGCCTTTGAGACGGATTGGAAGACTCGTCACGCCGAGGCGCAGCGGCCGGTCTGGAAGACGTGCTCTTTTGTGGAGAAGCCGGTTTTTTAGTGGTGTAATGATAACCGTCTCCATAGGCAGAGCTGGAGGAGTCGGGGCGCCCTTTGGCGGAAGAAAGGGTTTGCTGTTGAGAAACCTGACGTTTGGCTGATGAGGATTGGATTCTGGCTCTCTGGGCCGCCTGTGCTGCCGCTAGACGTTTTCTGGGACATTTTTTGCTGAAAAAGTTTGCGTAAATCACATAGCTGATACCGCAAACAGCCAAAAAGATAAAGCCGATTCCTGTCCAAAGGATCCAGCCGCCATCGTTGGCGCCTGTGTTATTGGTATTGTCAGGATCATCCTTAAATACGAAGGTGCCGTCCTCCATGCCGGCGGCATTGGCCGAGTTAATATTTTCCAACAATTTGTCCCAATTATGACTGGTAGTGCCGCTGGCACCGTCAGCGGAGGTCTCAGGAAGCAAAGACCCAGTAATTGCGCTGTCGGTATACGTACTGCTGTCTTCATAGTTGTATCCATAGTCGTCGCTGCTGGGTTCCTCGTAATATTGGCTGCTAGGCTCTTCATAAACACTGCTGGGTTCCTCGTAATATTGGCTGCTGGGCTCTTCGTAAACACTGCTGGGTTCCTCTGGTTCCGTACTAGAAGAAACGGATTCAGATGGTACAGGGGCTGGCTCGGAAGACGGTGGGGGCGCTGATGAAGTGGGAACGGAATCTTGTGAAGCAACAGAGCTTGCGGGATCCTCTGCCGTTTGAGTTGCCTCAGCAAAGGCAGGAAATGCTAATGAACCTACTATAACAGCCACTGTGATTAATGCGGCAATTAGATGCTTTCTTTTCATGATTATCCCCCTGGTTGGTTAGAAAATTTACACTTAAAAAAGAAGCTAGACTTTACACAAACACAATAATAGCATATTTTATTAGTGAATTACAACTATATCCCTTAAAATAAACGGTAATTTTACATTCTTGATACAACCAAATGGAATAAAGGCCAGGAATGATAAAGGAAAGAAGATATTATTTCCGAAAAAGTGTTGATTCTGAATCTGTGTTATGCTATAATAAAGCACGTGTCAAAAGGCAGATTATGTTTCCTATTTATATTTATCCGCCCGTGGCGAAGCTGGATATCGCAGCAGATTCCGATTCTGAAGGCCGGGGGTTCGAATCCCTCCGGGCGGGCCATGTGAACAGAGGTCGAAATTTGGAACTCAAAAATGAGGCAATCCAAATTCGGCCTCTTTTTCTATGCTATAAACCTTAAAAATTAAGCCGCTTTTAAGACTTTTTTCGTTCATCAAAATGGGACACCCAGAAATAAAAATCAAAAAATCGCAATGTAAAAATGAAAAAGGGGCAACCCCGAACCTGGAATCATCATATTTTGAGGATTCCTTTTCTTTTGTCTAGTGTTCTTATTGTTCTGGTCGGACATATCCTACCGGTATTTATTCTTTATGCCTGCCAAGGAAACAAAACTCAGTTTTGAGATTGCTGGAGAAACAAGATGCCAAGTTACAGACCTTCTGCTAATCTCCTGGAAAATCCTCGCCTTTGTTGGCGAGGATTTTTTGCTTTAATTTTACAAGTAAAAGCTTAGTTTTGTGCTCTTTTCTTAGAATTGTTGAGTTTTAGAAAATAAAATATTTATTTATAATAAAAAAGTAAAAACAAAAGTGAGGTTTTTATAAAAAAGAGAAAACCTCAAGCCTTTAAGGAGGGATATATGAAAGTATAGAAAAAGCTTTTCAGGACATAGAAATATTTCGAGAGGAGAGAAAAAATGGAACGGTGTAAAAAAATAGCACGTGGGGCCGCGGCGGGTCTGCTGTCGGCGGCGGTATTGATGAGCAGTATAAAGTATATATGCCCTGGCGTTGTAGCCTGGAAAGAAGCCTGGAAGGAGGAGCACGGTACTCCCGAGGCTCCAAAAGATAACGTTGGAGCCCGAATTGATATCGACGAGGCGATTGTCTATGTCCCTATCAATGAGGGCTGTCCGGTTGAAGGAAACTTTTTTAAAGCATGGAAGAGTTATTACGAAGTTATCAAAACTGCTGATCCCAATGCAAAAATTGCAGGGTCCAACGATTCTGAATATGGTTGGGGAGCGCAGAGCGGAGATTTTAAGGATTATATTCAGTTCTGTGCAGACAACAACTGTGTGCCGGATGTTGTGACTTGGCATGAATTGGGTATGACCGATTTAAACGATATCAGTTGGCATGTATCTGATGCCCGCGGCAAATGGGAAACTACCGATTGGAGCAAGTATAATGAAGCCAACGGCACCGAGGGTATTCCGGAAATGCCTCCGATTTGTTTTAACGAATATGCGGTAATGGATTACTGCGGCGTACCTGGCAATTTGGTGAACTGGATTGCCAGAATCGAGGACGAAAAGGTAACCGGCTGCCTGCCCTTCTGGCACCAGGCGAATAACCTGAACGACCTAGCTGCCGGCGCCAACGAGGGAAACGGGGCCTGGTGGCTGTATAAATGGTACGGCGATATGTCCGGCACCACCCAGCCGGTTTCCACCAGCACAAACTATG